>Ga0098044_1000044_pt1 | contig 69231 bp, 70 predicted proteins | sample 10_taG_FD_75053 | JGI IMG/M metagenome (GOLD analysis project Ga0098044, IMG submission 75053) | Marine viral communities from the Subarctic Pacific Ocean - 10_ETSP_OMZ_AT15264 metaG | ecosystem: Environmental > Aquatic > Marine > Oceanic | place: Pacific Ocean | collected 2015-01-16 | reverse complement strand
TCACCAGAAAAATCATAACCTTTCTCACGGCTAGTAAAATATCCCCACCACGGATTCCACAAATCATCAAAACTAGGAACAATCGCAGAAACAGCAGGAGCCAACGCCCCAGGAACAGAAGCCCCAGGAACAGCAGTATTAGCAATGCCCGCACCAGACTTCTTAAGGAAGTCCCGCCGCGAATCAACCTCAATAATAGCACTAAGCTTCATAAACTATATTTGACCCCCCCAAAAAAATACTCTCTCGCAAATCAAGATACGAAAAAAGCCCGGCTGGAACCGGGCTTATTCTCCGAGCCTCACCTAGAGGTTTTTAACGAAATGATTTATAGGAGGATTCATCCTCATCCCAATCAATTTCCACCGCCGAACCGCCCGCACTTTATCAATCCAAAATTACCAAATATTCATGAGTATTCTTACTGCTAATCTTAGACTTAGTTAATATTGGAACAGCCTTATGATCGCATTCAAGAAGCTCAAGCATAGCTCCATTAAGATGAAGTATCCTTAATTTAATATGCTTTGTCAATTCTACCAATTTGTTTAAATCGATAACCGCATCTGAATCAATATATTCTTCAGTCCCAAAAGGGGGCGATGTAAACAAAACATCTACATCCGGAATTCCACAATCAAAAACGTCCCCACACATAACATTTGCATCTCTCTCTAAATAACCCAGCATTTTTTGCAAGCCATCTACAGTTGGAGGAGATTTATCAACAGCAATATACTGAGCTTGCAACGCAACAGTCGCTAACATCCTAGACCCCCATCCAGCAAATGGGTCAAATACTGTTGTGCCAGGCTTAACCCCATATTCATCCAAAACTGCTTTAGCAAATCCGGGGTGCATAATAGACGGAACGCCAGCACCAGCGAAAATGAATTCACGAATAACTCTATCTTGCGAAATCCTGGTTCTACCATCCACTAAGTTAGTAGCAGTCCTATCCCGAATTTTACTATTGTTCCAAGCCTCTTCCATAAGAGGCTTTTTCTGTGTTCTGACAGCCCACAAATGTGGTTGAAAATGCCAAATCAGTCTCTTCCCAGAATATTGCTTATTAGATGGTTTCTGTGATCTGCAAAAATCATTGCAGATATAATTCTCTGTGGACTCAGTTAATACATTGTCCCAATCTTGCAACAATTCATTATGTTCATATTGTGGAGGAGCCCACTCAAAATTTTTCAACAAACAATTTCTAACTGCATCTTTTTTGATTTCTGGATAATCTGCAGTCGCCTCATGATTTAAGCCATCAAATTCAACTATTGGCAAATGTTGAGCCACGGCTCTAAACCATTCTATTATTGCTGCATCTGACAATTCTCGTTTGGCCAAATTAGCAGCCCTGCAAACTATATGAACATTACCAGGGATATGGCCTAGTTTAGAATCTCTACGGTCAATAGAAGCGGCAAATGGATCATTCCTCTGATGTGTCATAGGAATATTCGTCAAAGCACAGCGGCTCTCTTGTCGCTCACATAGTTTTATCACATAATCCAATGTGATTGAAAATTCACGTCCACAATCCTTATCTGATTTCTTACAATGTTTAAAGCATTTGGCGAGCCATGAATCCATAGACTCAGTCTCGATTCTTTCTTGATATTCTCGCTGCCTCGCCCGGCATTTATCAGTATTATTATGATAATACTGATTATTCGCAGTCTTTACCTGAGTTGAATTGCGACGGTAGCTTGCTCGTTTTTGTTCATTTATTGTATCTCTGTTTTTTTCTCTATACTTCTTTCTTTTTGCAACAGCTTCAGGATCTGTTTGTCTAAATTCACGTAATTTCTGTGCTTTGCATTTCTTGCAAGCCGTCCCGGTTTTCGGAAATTCTGATAATCCTTTTTCAAACTCACAGATCGAACACATTTTAGACATTGGCAACCTTTATTAGACGTGAAACAACTGAAACCCCTTCATTCCCAATACATATTGCCTTACTTATTTGGAATGAAGAAGTGAACGCGCATAAAAAAACCCCGTCCGAGAACGGGGTTTTCGAATCTTTTTTCGAATCTTTTAGAGATTGCTAACAGTTACCACGCCGTAGTAAAGCCCGCCATCTTCGATCAGCTTCTTGCCATAACGCGTCATCACGCCCTTATTGGGGGTGAAGCTGTTCGGGTCCAGCACTGTTGGGGTGCTGAGCAGTGGGATATATGGGGCGTAGAAGTAACCGGCGTCGAGTACTGAGTTGCCTTTGAAGCCCATTAGGATTTTGCAATTGGGGAAGAGTGGATCTTTGTAGATCTTCATCTTGCCTTGGATTGTGCCGATGTTCATGATTCCGATGTCGACGCCTTCGGTGGTGAATGCGTCGCTGGCTCGGAAGTCGTTCAACTGCTCGAATTTGGAGCAGATGTCGGCACTCATGACCATCCAGTTCGCGGGGCCACGGAGTGTGGTGCGGTGGATGATGTTGGCAACTTCGAGGACTTTGTACATCAGGGCGATGTTGCGGTCGGTGAAGTTGACGGATGCTCCGGCAGCCGTTGCGAAGTTGTGGTCTGCTCGGATGGCGGCTGCAATGATCAGGTCGTTGATGATTTCACGATCGATTTCCGCAACCATCTCGTCGGCCATTAGGTCGGTGAGGGTGGATTCGGCGTCGATGTTGTGAACTGACTTGAGGTCTTGGGCGGCTTCGAGGCTCCAGGAAGTCTTTAGTTTCCGAGTGATCGCGGCGACTGAGTCGCTGTCGATGCTCAGTGTGACTTCTGGCTGGAATGGGTTGGCTTCCAGGTCGTATTCGTAGTTGACTCTGGCGACGGCTCCGGCTGGGAAGACGCCTGCGGACAGTGTGATTTGGACGGCGCCACTCGTGTGGTTGAATTCGGTGGCACCGGTTGTTGCGGTGTCGACGGCTAGGTTGTCGGTGAAGTTTGTGCAGTCGCCGACGAGAACGACGTCGGGTGAGCCATCGGAGTCGAAGCTGACTCGGAGGCATGGTACTGATTCTTCACAGTTTGGATCGGCTTCGGCTTCGGTTTCGAATGCTTCGACGACGACTGTTCCGGCCAGGACTGGGCGGTGTGCTAGTGTCGCGGAAACTACTGTGTTGCCGGTGATTGTGGCGTCTTCGCCGCGTACTTCTTGTGAGGAGTAGTACGGGTCGAGTGCCCATCCGTTTTGGCGGGCGAACACCTGTGCGGTGTTCTGACGCATGATTTGTGTTCCGGCGACCGTTTGGCCCTTGGTGAGGGCGTAGCGGTATCGGATGTAGAAAATGAGTGATGCTGGTTGGCTCATTGGCTGGACGCCGACGAGGTTGTCTGCGATCAGCTTTGGGTATGACTTGCGGATTAGCGGTAGTGCGAATCGTGTGAAGTCGGCGATGTTGGCTGTGGTGGTTTGGTCTTCGAGGATGACCGATCGGTTCTCGGGGTTCCAGCAATTGTACTGGTTTTCGAGGATGGCGGCCATGAGTCCGAATTTTTGCTGTGATACTTCACGGCATTTTCGTAGGACTGGTGACCATTTACTCACGAGCTGGTTTTTCTTGGCTTCGTGAATAACGGATGCTTGGTGCAGATCGGTGGCGTCTTCTGTGAGTGGGCGGCGACCTTGGCCAGCACCTTCAACAAGTTGTCGACGACCGCCGCCACTGAAGCGTTGGCGTTTGGTTGCTCTGGTAGGTAACATTATGAATTACTCCTGGTTGGATTTTTAGTTTTGGGCAGGTCTTAGACTAGGTCTTCGTCCACTTGGCTGGCAATGTCTGAGATCCCGTAGCCGTTGCCTTGACCGTTGCCGGTTCCGGAAACGTGGGGATTCTTCTTTTGCTTTGGGGGACGCCGATCTTGACTTTCAACGAGAGTCGGCCGTGTTGAGACAGGTTGGCGAGCACCTTTTCGGGTGCCATCAATTCGCCGAGATTTCTTTTGCTTCCCTTCGGTAACCGGTTTGCCGCTACGCCGTTTTTTGAGTTGAGCGTTTTCGGTGGCAAGGACTCGGTTCTTTTTCAGGGCTTTTTCTGCGATGGCAGTTTGCCGATTTGCAGTCTCGACAGCCCTGTCTCTTTGTTCGACGGCAACTTTGACCTGCTTTTTGGATTTCTCCAACCCGGCTGTAACTGCTCCGTTGGGCTCTCCATTAAGCGTGATGCCTTCGAGCAATGCTCGAACGGCGGTCAGCTTGGATAAAGCTTCGGATTCGTTAAGGGCCGACGATTTGGCAAGTTGTGCCTCGATTGCAGCTCCCTTTGTCTCGCAGAAGATTTGGAGACGGCGGGCAAGTTCTCTTTTGTGGGTTTCGGTTTCTTCGATACAGACCCTTTTGGCCTGTTCGACCTTACCCGCATATTCCTGCTCGAATTGTTCGCGAAGAGTGGTCTTGTAGCTCTCCAGTGAGCCGACAATTCGACTCGCTAGTTCACCATTTACACCGGCTTTTCCGAGCAGTGCTTTAATTTTATCCATTTGACAACTCCTCACGAAACTGGTCGTGTTGTAGTTATTTTTGCGTGAACTAGCGGATTCTCAATCCCTACAGATCAAAGAACGTATTGATTTCCTTAACCAGCATCCGCTCGAAAACTTCTGGAGAGAATTTACTTTTCTGTTTGGTAAGTGGTCGAACCCGCCGAGAGAGGCCCTCTTGGATATTCAGAATGGCACCGTTGACTGATGGTTCAGCAACTGCGTCCCAGGTAACGAATGAATAGCCAGGCATTACGCGGTACACTTCGTGACCACCCTGTTCTGCAACTTCCATATCGCCAACACCGCGAGATGAAATCCCTACTCTAACTTTGTGTTCGAACAGGCCACGTAAACAAGCACCACAGGGTAAATTGTGCAAGACTTCAGCTTCACCGTATACCTTACGGCCATCCATCCATACCTTGGAAATAAGATGACTCACTCGGTCCAGGTGAATCTTGGCGTCGGCCGGATGGTCAAACTCACCCATCACCGCCCGGCCACCGACGTCTTCTTGGATTTGCTGAACAGCAGGAGAAAGCACGTCCTGGGTCGGGTAGAACCGCCCATTCGCATTCTCCTTATCACCCATTTGGAACAGACCAGTCACACGCATAATCGGAATTTCATTACCATTCCGATCTTCGGTCACTGTTGATTTGGTCTCAATCACCTCAAATGGGAATGTATCCTGGAGTAATCGGAATCCAACTGGAATCCGACCGGTCTCAGCAATAATTCCACGATTGAAGTACGAAGGGTCACTGATGGCATCTTCCATCAACGCTCTTCGGCCAGTTCTACTAGGCAACATAATTTACTCCACTATTCCTGACACCATTTCAAATCTGCACCCCGAGATGGTGCTTATGACCTGGTGGATAATCGCCAGCTGAATTACGTAAAGTCTCAATGATCTCTCTGGCAATTGCTTCTGGGTCCAGATTGTTGGTCTTTTCAGCCAAAGAGATAATCTCATCTATCTTATAAGTTACCTTTGGATTTTGACCATAAAGATTCCCAATATTGCTAGGCAAAAGTGGGATCACCAATCTACTCAGATCTTCATTGAAGATGTCTGGATCTTCAGTAATCAGCGTCGCAATTTGTCGTGTGTCGATCATTTATTATTTCTGGCTCATCGACTTCGCAGTAGGCGGCTTGGTGCCGGACCCATCATCAACCTTCAGGTCTGGACCAAGCGAGTCGAGCTTGTCATCGGATGCCTTAGTAGGCTTGTGATCCGGCATATCCCGCTTGTTGTCTTTGACATGCTTGGTGTACTTCGAGGACGATGGCTCGGTGATATCCTTGTCTTCAAATCGAGGCTCTTCTTCTTCAGGGGCCGTGGGTTGCTGAGCCATCTCACCACCAGGGGTATCTGTTACCTCATCCTGCGGCTCACCAGGGGGGAAGGTGTCCTGCTCCTCATAGTCCGGCATGGTTTCCGCACCCATTTCTTCGCCACCAGCCATCGGATCCATTTCTTCACCACCAGCCATCGGATCCATTTCTTCACCACCAGGATCGACAGCATCAACTGGTTCCATACCAGCCGTGTCGTATTCTTCTTCACCATCCATTCCGAGTTCACCAACCTCGGCGTCATCGCTAACTTCAACAGCTAGACCACCATCAGGAGTAGTAGTAATCTTGGCCATGGCTTCTTCCAAAGCCTGATCTTCTTCATTGGTGATCGGCCGCAATTGTTCCAATGAACCAGACAGCCACGATAGGAATGGTCTCGTGTCACCCTCTTCAATCATATTCGCAGAAGCGAAAGCGGCATCATAGAGTTTCGCTGGAATCGGCAATTCCACCGACCCATCCTCACTCATGATAATCGGGGTAAGACTCTCATCAGCCCCACCATGATCGAAGATGAAATTCACGCCGCCAAGAGACCCAAGCATGGCATCATCCTGGGCTTCACCCCATTCGATGGATTCATTCTTGAGTTCACGAGGCTCGTAAGCAGTCTTCTTGAAACCACGGCCACGAATTCGAGGACCCTTGAATTGGTCTTCACCCAGGTCATCGTCATCTCCGAGACCCAAGTCGTCCGTGTCGTCGTCAGTATCCAGATCATCAGCGGCTCCACCAACAACATCCGCAACAGCGTCGGCTCCAACCATCTCGTTGAACAATTCAATCGCCTGCTCCATAGCCTTAGGCAATCGACCCTTCGGAACTCGAAGACCAATAGCAGAAATGCTGGCCTCCGCCATCGATTCCAAATTCTCGACCAGAGCTCGACCTGTCAAACGATGCTCGGCAGCTAGTTGGTTCATAATACCAACGACTTGGCGAAGTTGTTTGTGGTCCGTAATAACCGGAGCACCATAGGACGAAATATTGACGTCCTTCGCTGTTTTGAATTCACTCTCTCGGATGGCGTACGGGTCATGGCTCTCATCGAGTTCGCCAGGACCTTCCGCATCATCATCGTCTTCGTCATCCTTCATCTCATAATGCTTCGGACGAGATTCGCTGACGGCCTTGCCACGCCGCTTACGGCTCTCAAGACCCATTCCACCAGCCGCAGGAGCACCGCCACCGCCGCCAAGGAGTGCAGCCAAGTCTTCTTCTTCACCACCACCCATACCTTCTTCTGGCATTGGCTCTTCTGGCACTGCTTCCGCACCAGCAAGTTCATCTTCTAAGCCGCCTAGCTCTTCTTCACCACCGGCAGCTGAGCTGGTCCCACCAACTTGAATAAGTGGGGAATTAATATTGATGATGGGAGCCCCACCACCATCGACACTGGAGGAGGCAAAGTCCTCAGCACCTAATTCATCGAGCCCGATATCGTCTTCACCACCAGGCATCTGGTCAAAACTGCCTAATGTCTCAGTAGCGGCCAATTCTTCCTGGATTGTCGCGATGAGATCTTCCGCCTCATAAATCGCAGCATCATCGAAGGATGGATCCTTCAGACGAGTAATCAAATTGTCCAATTTGGACGACAGATCGTGTGATTCCTTGATTCTGGGTGTTTTCTCTTTCAGGACTTCCAGCGTCGTGGCGAGAGCTTCGGCAGCAACTTCCTTGTTGGAAATCGCTTCGAAGATCAGTTCAAGGAATTTATTGTAGGCAGCCTCGAAATTGTTTGCGTCTTCAAGGATTTGCACATTCTCTGCCAAAACTGCGTGTTCGGACTTCCTGGAGATATTTCTCCATTCGTCGATAATCTTCCGGCGATTGACTCGCAGATTGGTGCGGTGAAAGAGGGTCGCGACATCGTCGCAAAGTGACTGGTTGAATATTGCTTTGGCCGCCAAAGAGTTCTCAACAAGTGTTTGGACTCCGGGCCGTGATAGTAGGGTAAATTCTTCCATGTCGTCTAGAAATGGCGACGCGAATTTGACGGCGTCTTCGATTCGGCTTTCGGACACTAGTTGGGCGAGGTGCTTGATTCGGGTTTGGAATCCCTCTGACCAGTATGCACCTTCTGCGGCAGATCGCATTTTCTTTGCGACTAGTTTGCGGGCGGCCCATTTGGTTACTGGTAGTTTGACTGGGTCGCCGTTACTGAATGAAGCTGATACAACTTGACCATTCTCGACCAATACTTGGTCCCGAAGACCTTCGACGATTGCGGCGATAAGGCGGCTGCGGACTTCTTCGGACAGTGAGTCATTACTGGAGATTTGGATTTGGCGGGTGACATTGTCACGACACCGTACGTATCCTGAGTAGGGGACAGATCGACCGGAGAATTTATGACTTCGCATTCGGTTGAATGCGGATTGCATGCCACTTTGATCGTTTTCTTCGATTGCGTCGATCAGTTTTCCACAGGTTTCGCCGAAGACTTTTTGTTTCTCGCCCTCTTGAATTTGGATGGGGCGGATATTTTGGATTTTGACTTTGCCATGATCCGTTTTATGCTCGGCTACGAAGTACTGATTTGTCTCAGTGTCTTCGAAGTAGAGGTCTTTGGCTTTGAGAGCAGTTAGTCGCCAGCTTTTGCCAGCTTTTCGACCCATCTCATGGATATGACCTTCAAATTCAGACACCTTGGCCTGAGCTGAATCATTCAGGGCTCCAAGGAATTTGCGGCTGTCCATAACTACTGCAGGATCTTGTGTAGCGGCCTTCGTCGTCATCTTTAACTCCCATTGCTCGGCTGCCGGATGACAGATAATTGCTGTCGTCCGATGCTCTTTCCGATGGCAATTTAGTGCGTCGTGTAAGAAGCTATACTAATTTTGCATGAGTGCCTACAGATTGCTTACTGGTGTGACAGGAAGATCACTTTCAGTGATTTCTTCTTGATCACCATCTCCATTTATGGTTTCGCCAGCAGTAATAACATTGAAGACTTCGGTGATGGCTTGGTCTCTCTCATCTTCATCAACAGACCACTCTACCAGCAAACCCGTATCTTTGTTGGGATTATGAATTTTACTTTTGCCATCGCCATTAGATTCAGCTGGATTAGCAGAATTAGAAGAGGATAAACCATCAAGTTCATTGTGCTCCAACAAGAACTCGAAACCACTAGCAAATTCACGATCGTCAGTAGAATCAGGGCGACCCATACGCTGTGCCCATCGTTTCACAATGGCCATGGCTTCAGTAGTCTTACCTTGTTTCCTCAACTCAAGAAGCAACCGTTTCTCCGCCGCATAGTCGTAACCCTCAAGCCCAGGAATGGGAGATGGTTCTTCTGGCACAATCTCATCTTCAGGGGCTTCCTCACCCTCACCCTCAAGACCTTCAAGCCCTTCATCAGCCATATCAGGCTCAACATCCAAACCACCAGGACCACCACCAGTCGGGCCACCAGCAGACTCTTCAACCTCAATCTCCTTCAATTCCTCAATCTCATCAGGAGAAAGATCGGTGAAGTGGGTGACAATCCATTCCTTCGGGAACCAACCAAGGTCTTTCAGATCAGCCATGACACCAACTCTAGTCTGCCATGTCTCAATCCGGTATAATTCCTCCATTGCAGAGGTCGCAGTAAGTGCGATCTCAAATCCCTTCAAATCCTCGACAGAATATCCTCGAAGGGCTAGATGAATTATGGCAATTTTAGTAAGACCAGTAGAAACTTCACGTTGTACCCATTGCACAGCCTTAGCAAATTCAGAGTGTGATTGGGATAATGATTTCTCACTAGCTTCGCCAGAGCCTTCACCAATACCGACTCTGGCAAATGGAATCTTAGTGGGGGCAATCATCTTCTTTTTGAAGTATTCGATGTCCGCAATCTGGTCCAGGTTCTCAGCTCCAGCCAGAGTGTCGACATCAGGTCCAGTACCATCCGGACGCCGTGGCAAGAAGAAGTCATCCTCTTGAATCAGCGGAGAGTATCGCTCATCGAAAGCACCGGTGGTTGGGTTATAAAATCTCTGCCTCTTGAAATTCCGAGCAATCATTTGCATATACTCGGGAACTTCTTTTGGTGGAATGAGGCCCACCGGGATAGTGAACTTTCTTTTCTCTGGAGCACGAGTAATACGGTAGATGAGTGCCGCATCTTCCATTAGTCGGAGTTGTTTGAATGCCTTACGGCCACCATCCAGAATAGCTCTACCATATGGATGGTAAATGTTCTCAAAACTCGTCAACCGCAAATGCATAACCTGCCATGGGTGCATAAATTGCGGTTCTGGGAACAAAGCATCTTGATAGAAGAATCCAACCAAATCACCAAACCGCGTCTCAATTCTGGTGAAATTGTAGACATTCATGAACCGGAGCGACGAAACTCCATCACGGTCCATAGTGGGGATTACTTCAAACGGCAAATCACCGTACTTACAGAGATATCGGACTGACGGGCGACAATAAGTATCCCACAGAAGGGTGTCGAAGAATAAATCTTCCAATTCCCGCTTCAAACGGCGATTCCGTGCTCTGATAATTAGTGTGTGCTTGCGTTCTGGATCGACCAGGCTTGCTTCATCGGCGTAGAGATCCAAGGCAAGACTAATCTCACCAGTTTGATCCATTTGCTCGTAGTCTTTGTACCGTTCGAGCCTATTGATCTGGAGATTGGTCTGATCTAGGATCGCCGCTTGAGCATTAAAATCGAGAAATTCACCGCCAGCAGTGAGGCGATCCAAAGACGATTGGTCTTGGAATACACGTTCTGCCTGGAATATCTGGTGCTGCCGGGTCATCGCCCGGATTCTGTCGAATATCAGCCAGTTACTTGGCATACGTCATTCCCGATTTTATTACTCTATGTTTTACCCGCAGCGGGGGATCACTTTTTGTCGTAGTAGTACTTAGATGGGACTACAGTGGGGCCTTGTTGACCAATGGGGATACCACCAAGCTGCATCGTGTATTCGTCAATTTGTCTCTGTGCAGAAATTTCTGGTACGTCGTCTGGAGCGAGTGCCATAGGCATCAATAGATGTTGTCCACCCGATGCTACGTACTGCTGTTGAGTATTCACCATCGACGCATCAGACAAGATAACCGGGCCAGATGCACTTTGGAAATTGGTACCAGCTCCATAAGGCATCAGATTACCAGCATCGATCATAGATCCATCTTGTGTTCCAATTAACGCTAAGCCACATGCCATGACCAAGTCGTCGAAGTTTCCAGCACCTTCTTCAGCCTCGGTCTTGCCAGTATCTTTACCTAATCTGTCTCTCTTCCGGACATAGGTCTGAAATTGTTTCAACAATCTCTTGCTATAAATTTTATAGCCATCGTCATCCTTGTCCCTGATAAAGTCGATCAAGAACTTATTCATTGTGGGTTTACTGGCAATACTGGTCGTGAAACCGTAGGCAGCAACCTTTAAAGCCCTAGCTGATGTCTTAGAACCGGGAGCAGGAGGTTTGTCATTGATGTCTTTCTTACGCCAAAGGCGTGGATACATCATATCATACCGCAAACTGTCGATAAGGATATCACCACCATTATTCCGCTCGACAACAGCCAAGGCACAATTATACCAACGACCAATGCGATCGATAAACTTCACCAATTCACGCGGTAGGCACCTCGCCATGAATTCGGCGACCTGTTCCATCGTGTCGATGTCAAAGATCTCAATCGCACTGTAGTCACGACTCTTGCCGGTAGCGATATCGACACCCATTACATAGGAGTGTGCTGCAATACTAGGCTCGATAATTGTGTCGCCACGTCTCTTCTCAGGAACCGCCAATTTTGGCTGTTTCCAAATCCATAATCCTTCATCCGGCTGTTGGAATGTGAAATCGATGTCTTCGACATCGCCAGATACTGGGTGCACATAAGTCTGATATCCGGTCACCACCTGTGGCGGGTCGTCGACAGTAGTGCTAATCTGATGAATAACTTCTGGCGAGAGAATTGTATTACCAGAACCAATGAAAGAAGCTAGAATTTCTTGTTGGAATTTCCAAGCTTCCCCTTGCTCTTGCAGGGCGTTATATTGTTCCTGCAACCATGGGGACCAGTAAGGGCCAAATTTATTGACCTCGTCCTTACTCCGTGATTCTCGGATTCCGTCTCGTGGGGCGATCCTTTTCCAGTCTCGAGATAGGGGATCGCGGTATTCAATAGACCAATCCATATCCCACCAGTTAACAACGATGGGATTAAAGCCGTTGATACCGGCTTCGGCGTCGGTCATGGTGCTCCAATACCAATTCCCTAGACCATTCGTTGTACTGATACAAATGACGTTACCACCGTGCTGCAAGGTTGGCCAGCCACCGGCCCACATAACATCCATACCTTGAATAAATGCCGCTTCGTCGATAATATTCAAAGAGGATGCGTGCGATCGTAGAACATCAGGGTGGCTTGTTAGAGATTGAATTCTCGACCCATTAGGGAAAATAATCTCATGCTCATTTTGTTTAGCAGGCTCCCATACTTCCTTCATCCATTGGGGCAAGTGCTCATAGAGGAAAACCACATGGTCCCGCAAGAAAGCCATCGCATCTTCGTTACGACGGGAAACGATAAGAATTGTTTTGTGCGGATGGAACATTGCGAACCAAGTCGCAAAGGCTCCTGAGATTTTGCTTATCCCTGACTGACGACACTTTCTGAAAATGTTTAGGCGATTTTTGCGGAATGACCTAATAGCGTCTCGTTGATAGCTAAATGGGTAGAACTGCAGGACTCCTGCGGATGGGTGCTTCAGTTTCCCAAAGTTCCGCAGGAACCAAGTACAGGATCGCTGGCTTCGGCGAATTACTTCGCGTTGCTTGGCGTTTACTTTTTTACTAGCCATTAATAATGTACTATATCACAAGCACCACAATTAAGTGAATCTCCGGTGGTCATTTGAACACCACAACCAGAGCATATTCTTTTTTGGATCAATACTCATTCCGCCACTTCTTCTATAGCTCGATCGATCGCGTGTCCGACAGGATTGTCGTTCTCTACAGTAACGTCGTTGATTATCTCCATAGTCCCCCAAGAATCATGTGGACCCTCAAAATGGTACATGTATGACGACGTGCTGATCCACACAAACAATTCATAAGACGAATTAGAAAGATCTAATTCTCCGTCATCATAAACATCAGGTTCAATCCCAGCTAATTCTAAAACTTTCAATTCTGGAATATTTAAGTGATGTGCGATAGACGTAAGCAATTGCTCAGTGTCCAGTGAATTCACCAATTGCGAATCTTCTGCGAATTGATCATCATCTTCCAACCCATCATAATCCGAATCCGGGACATCCGGGTCTTCAGTAATCAATTTAGCGATTCTTTTTGGATTAATACTCATCAATACTCATCATCCTCACTTAATTCTTGGCTCAAAACGTCATCGAGATTTTCACTGCCTCCGACGTTGATTTGTTGGTTGAAGGTTCCGCCTCCTTTGGTGGCTGCAAGCATCTTGGCGTTAGCCTCGATCATTTTGACAGCATTACCATTAATTCCGGCTTTTACTTCAACCGCTTTCACTAGACCATCAACCCACATTCGGGCTGGTGGAGCTTTTGCCGTTAATGCGTCTTCGATTGCTTTCTTATAGATGCCGATGACATCTTGGGCTTCTTGGCGATCTGACCGACAAGCAGCTAGGACTTCATCGGTAACATCGTCCAAGCGTTCCAGATATTTTGTAAGACTGCTATTTTGGACTTGTTGTTCTTCTTCGGTATCGACCTTAGTTTCTCCATCGAATCGACGAGCATCGCTAGCCACTAATTCATCGACGACCGGCCGGATCGTGGTCTCTGAAGCTTTAAGAGACGAAGCTGAGGTGTCTTCTTTTTTCTTAGTTGGGACCTCCGGGCTGGCTTCGCACTCCGGTTCAATTGGAGCTTCCTCAATTCCAGCCTCTGACTCCATCGTGTCAGTGACTAAACTATCAGGCTCGTCCAATTGATCTAGCAAATTTTGCAGTTCATCATCTGGCATTTCGTTTTCAGCTACTTCGTCAGTCATGACCGTTCCACATTCAAACAGATATCGTTTAGCCAGTCCCTATTTGCACCAGGTTTAGACATTAGCCTGCGTGCAACTATAGTTACTGCTGTCTTATCCTCAATCTCAGCCAATAATTCTTGATAATCGGCAAACGGTTTGCCGTAATTCTCAAGAACAAAATTGAGGGCTTCAGAGAATTTATTCTCGCGAGGAACACCTGTCTGAGTCCGAGTACTATGGCGATGGCCAGATTTTCCGCGACCATGCATTTGAGTACGGCCTTCTCGTTCACGTTTCGGTTGGATTCTCTTATTGAATTCTGGCGGCTCCAGATCGGAGTGACCAGTTTCATTATCCTGGTGGCTTTTCACTGTATTCCGCTGAGCCATCGGTCTTCGACGGACTCTGTCACGTAGGGATTCTGGCGTCGCTTCTTGGATTAGACGGTTGAAATCATCTACAGTGACGGTTCCTTCGTCAATCTTAGCGAAAATAGGGTCGGTTGATTCCATTTTAATCTGCCTATCTTGAATGTCTTTTTATCTTTCACTCTCAGCAAAAACTCTTCTAGCTTTATTGACCATAGTACACCATATGAGTCGACCCATCACCATGAACTGATTCTGGTTCGAAACCCCGTTTATCTTCCAACCACCGAGCAAGTTTTGGATTAATTACCCACACTCTTACGTATACTCTCTCAAGCTCAGCACGATGACCCTCAAATTCCTCCAGAGCCGCATCGATCAATTTAGGACCGATCAAAGAAGATGCCAGCCCGCCAGAACTCCTGGAATCAGGATCGACAGCGACATCAAAATCGAAAATCCACGCATCCTGATCATCATCGCGTTCCAGAGAACTCCAGACACCACCATGAACCTTGTTAGCTTCATCCTTCGCAACCAACAATAAATCCTTATTCCTATTAATGCGGATTCCGGATTGGTTGGCAATTGCTAGAGCCTGTTCCCATACCGTATAACCCTCATCACTATAGAATTCTTCTTCAGAGAATTCTACTGGGACAATCTCTACCCGTCCCTTGAACTCGCAGATATGGATTTCCCGTAGTCTCATACTCTTATCTTTGGCGGAGTTTCCTACGAGGAAACAAGATAGGTAGACATTTCCTAAGAGGAAATTCAGTCTTCGTCGAAGTCCACGTTGCTTTTACGGCGGGCGTCGGTCCTATAAGCGGACTCATCGCTGTGGCTTCGATTGATTGGAGAATCTGTGAATTCCAGGCTACGGAGTTTCACAAATTTCATGAAACCGGTTACAGTGGCTCTGGAGAGGCCAGAGTGTTGTACCAGCTTTCCGATGATACCGTCATGCGGCCTATCATCATTCGAAATAAGATATTCCATCGATTCAATTATCGACAGGTAATCCTCATTATATCGACACATCTCTTTAGCTTCAACCACAAACCGGAGCATAATATCGCTAACCGGTCGAGAACGAGTTGAGAGATGTGTCATGTAAGAACCAGAATTCTTACGGTCTCTACCTTCCTTCTTGATATAGGCCAGGATTACTGTACGAGCAATCTGTGACCACATATTGAAGACTTTGGACATTCCACGATAACATATTGATTCAGAACCACCATACCGCCCTTGGATTGGTTCCACTATAGGGTCAGCAGATAATAGTGTATTGCAATGAGGACACGATCGATGCATCTTGATCGTCTCCTCCATAGTCTTAATACCGTACTCCCGATTCTCAGGTTTGTACAGCAATGACTCTGAGGGGCGTTCGTAATTGAAACAATTCCTGCAATGTGGGCACCCACGGTACTTGTACAGGGTTCGTTCAATTTGGACCCACGCTGTTTGTAGAAGATCTCCGAATGCCGATTCTTCCTGACCAGGATAAATCGTATGAAGTCCCTGCTTACGGATGATCTGGCGGATCAGCTCCGTAGCATGTGACATAATTTGATCGCGAAGAGAAACCTGAGTACACCCGGTCCAGAGGTACTTGGTTAATTGCCACTCAACTATTTCATTCACGAAATAAAGCTTGCGACCAGTATCTGGAGAAATCTTCCCAGATTTCTTTAACTCTTCAAGCTTAGCGTCTTGTTCCATTGTATTCCTCTTCTAGCCAACCCTATATACTCAAAGGCTGTTTAACAATTGCTAGAATGATGACTACCAACAAAACATTGCAAAATCAAGATTCGAACACATATCGCCAGGTTGCAAAGCCAGAATGGCTAGAAAGCCCCAAGAGGTCTTATAAATTAAGAAGTTAGTGGAAGCTCGTGTTGAGAAGATTTCATTAAGAGCCGTTTTCTAATTTGGAATCTGTTTTTGATGAGTTGGGCACCATCAATACTCCCGCCCGGAAATACGACCACAGTACGATATCCGGCCTTCACCATGGCCTTTAGTCGAGCTTTCGAGTGATCGTAAAGGTACCTGTTGCATCTGAAATAGAAGTCAAAGACTCTGCTTCTTCCTCGTTTGTTGTGCCGAAGTGCACGACCGATCTTCTGAATAAAATCAGATTGTAGTTTCCCTCCGGTGGCAACAATCAGGTTTTCACAACCACCCTTAAGGTCAAGACCACGATTTATAATCTTGCCACCAATAAGCACATCATAGTCTCTCGCTTCGAACGACCGCAATAGCTCATCGCGACGACGCTTAGAGGTTTTACCATAGATGAAATGGGCCTTCAACCCGGAAGCATTAATTACTTCTTCCAAGTGCTGACCGAGAGCAATAGCGTCGACTAGAATCAGGGTACCATCTCCCTGATATTTATTACATAGAGCAGAAATCAACTTATGATATTGCTCGTTCTCAGTCATATACTCAGAACGAGCAATATCATACGCAGATCCTTCATTTATACTCCCATCGACTCCAAAAGCCATAGACCAATACTCACATGGAATAATCCTACCAATCTTCTCCAGATTAGCCCGTGTCTCCCTGGCAATCACAGAGCCAAGATGCTCCTGCATCACCATACCCTCCACCGGCTTATCATCATCAAATGGTGTGCCAGAGAATCCATATCGACGACGCCCAGTGAACCAATGTCGAAACATCTTCTTATACGGGTCTGACGTGGCTTTATCACATTCATCCACCAAGATCATCTCAGCAGTCTTAGCATATGCCTGCAAGAATTTAGCATTCTTCTTCCGCGTCTTAAAAGCACGGAATTGTTGCTCCCACTTTACATTCCGCTGTTCCCATTTATCATCAGGCTCATCAGAATGACGTTCAGGGACCGGCGGTGGCTTAGTGGGACTCTGCAATGACTGAATAGAGCCCACAACAATCTTCTCACCACTCGGTCTCTCACCAGCATAAAACAAACCGATCTCCTCATCGATCTCCCTCAATTCCAGGCGAGCCTTAAGCTGATCGATAACCACTGTCTGATCGGCAACAATAATAGTAGGACAATCTATTGCCTTACAAATACCACATATGACCTCACCCTTACCACCACCAGTCGGGATATCAACTATCCCGCATTCGATCTTACAAGCCGCTCGGATCGCACGCTGCTGATGTGGATCGAGAGTAATGTTCGGTAGGAAATCCAGCCCTATCGCATCCGGGTGTAGAGGGTGGTAATCCCATTTAGGGCGGTTGTCCTTAACCACCAATGGTAGGTCGTGTTTGATACACACCCCACGGAGCATGCTCAATAGAGGCCGGGCCATTCTCTGTTTAGCCCGATTATACTTACGATATATCCCGTCCCACATACCGCGTTGCGATGGATCAATATAGGTTCCAGGGGATTGCACACTGAAGTTGACCCATAGGATCTCCTCCTCAGCGGTAGTAAGGTTGTCGAACCAAATCCATTGATTGTCATTAAGGATTGCACGCATACTACACCTGTTGCTAATCTGGCAGCTTCGTTAAACAATTCAAATACGAAGCGAGGCCGGTAAATACCGGCCTCGCTTCAATACTGCCCAACGTTCTGCTTATTTGACGACAGTGCAGGTATCCCCATCACAATATTTGGCACCAACCGCTTCCATCATATAAGGCGAATAGTCGGCTGATTTGAGTTTAGCGTTGTACTCCTCCACTTCCGACAGCTCACACGGTTCATACGGAGCTTGGTCGAACCCATGCTCCTCAGCCGGTAGGAAGCTAATTCCCTTAATCTTATCTTCGTAAGCTTCCAATACTCTAGCAATATCCCCCGCCTCATCACTCTTAAACGTGATAGTACAGGACACCTGATTATCGGCCCACAAAGCCTGGTAATCAGCCACATTCTGCATCTGCTCCCAAACACTCACATCACTAACTGGTCGGACACATTCATCCGTAACAGCAAATTTCGCTACCACAGTCCGATCCTTATCATTCGACGCAGGTTCAATATGGAACCCAGCATCCTGTAAGATCGAAACAAGCACCGAATCCGCCGCAATCCTAACTCGTCGCCAATAAGTCTTAGCAATTGGATGGTGTATACCAGGCGTAGCACCAGCCACCAATGAGACCGTACCACTGGGCTTTACCGAAGTAACCTTGATCGACCTGTTGACGCACATCCACTCGGAGTAGATGTCGTCCCACCGACGAATCTCAGTGTAACCAGCATCGCAGAAATCGTGGAGAATTGCACGGCGTCCAAACTTGGCGAACGCTTGAATGATCCCGCTCTGCGATAGACCAATTCTCCGATTCCGGAGTGTGACTTGGTTGGTGCGACGGTTGTGTGTCGGCAACAGAGTCACTGTCTTGGCGTAGAGATATGCGTACTTGAGGGTCCGCATGTAGTCTTCAGCATTTTCATGATTAGCCGGGAACGTCTCGCACAAATTGCAGAGTTCGTATGATTCCAGTGATTGCTCGAGGCACGGATTTCCACCCATCACACGGCCATCAATACCAGGCTGTCGTCCGTCTGCCATGCGTCCAAAATCACGCATGTTGTCCAACCACATCAAGCCCGGCTCTCCATTATTAACGATCTGCTCACCAATCATGGAATAATCTTGACCGATCTTAGCGAAAATCGAATTGTTAGAGGCCCATCGATGATGGTTAAGTGAATTCCAGGTCTCCAGGGCCGGACACAATCGGTCCAACGGTATACCAGTGTCCTTGAAGTCTGCCACTTCACCTATTTGCTTCTTTTGGGCATACAGTTTGGTGGCAATTTCCCAGAACTTAGTCTTGTCATCCTCAGTAAGGGTCGCAGCTGGGTTTTTCATGCTGCAATAATCAAAATCTTCTGGGTTACCAAATGCAATTTCCGCAGTGCGGCGGACATTACCGGCTACCACACATCGACCAATATAATTCATAAGGTCAACAATGTCCACACTAGACAGAGCATGGCCAACACGTCGATCAAGATGGTTCCGGATCAGGTCATGCAATTCAATCAGGATTGCTGGTCCTGATGCCTGCCCGCCAAATCCATTGATTTCAGTTCCAGCGGGACGGATTTGGTCGTAATCAAACTCAATGAAGCCTTCGTCGGCCTGTGCGGTATATGAGTAGATGAGTTGTCTTACCGATTCGGCCCATCCTTCACGAGAATCTGGAATTTGATATTTGTGAAATACCTTTTTGGGCTGCTGGATTTGTATATGACCAGCACCTTTTGTGTCGAAGCCAACTCCAACACCTAACATTGCCATATCCATCAAGAAACAGAATGGCTCCGCCGGGTCAGTCTCAATCTTATCGTGGGTCGATACGAATCCACAACTATTTAATGCAGCCGAGCCTCGTTCCCACATAAATGGTGTGCCCATCATCCACATACCACGACCGGGAGGAAGGAACTTGAATTCCCACATCCGGTTGAACATCTCTTGAGCGGCTGGTTGTGCCCGTTCGTAATCCCATGGTAAATGGAGTGATCGCTGATGGCGACGGGAAATCTCGAAGCATCCCTCAATTACACGTTGGATGCAATCGAGAAAGGTTTCTTTGGCACCGTCTTTTTTGAGGCGAGAATAGGTCCGGAAGAAGACAAATTCACCAAGACCATTAAATCCGAAATTTGGTTTTTTCCCACGATATGCTTGCAGGAATTTGTCGTCTAATCGGAAGTGTTCCTCTTCATTATGATTCCTAAAGTGTGTTTCGGATATATTGTCTATCCTGGTTCTGCTTGCGGGGGTCGCAATCAATGACACAATTTTCTCCAATCATCGCCTAAAATGTTTCGTGCTTGTTTGAGGTTGTTTATGTCCTGAATAAAATCAGATCTCAATCGATATAGATCCGTCATTTTCGGTAACAACCCACGCTCTTCTAATTCTTGTTTCTTCAGCTTAGCTAGTGCTTTGCAACATGACTTGGATAATGAAATGTAGATGGCTGGAAGCCTGCTGGCTTGATGCCAAATCACAATATTGCAGAATGCGCCGGGACGTTCCCGATCTAACATTGCTTCAACCGGGTCCTTATCTCCAATCTGAGTGTCCAGCCATTTCTTAACAAAGACTAATGACTCTATAGACTGAATATAGGATGCAGATTCATGCTTCAGCAGATCTAGGACAACATCTAGCATATTGCCTTGGTGCAGAACTGCCAAACCCTTGCGGAGCACACCAATTTTCTTAGCATGCTTAACCGCCGTATCAATAAAACGAACCGACATTTCGTCGTCGAAATCCCACTCTTCAAATTTCTCAGCGAGTGAACGGCAATAACGCCATTGGTAAGTCTTGACCGGATCGGTGTGTTTGGGAAATGCAAGTTTGATACCGTGTCGTAGATATGAATCAGAGCACCAGTGCCACACTTTCCAGATCTTATCAGCTTCAACATGACATGTCTTCATGTTAGAGCCAATACGAGGAGACGCGATGACTGACAAAACTGAACTCCAGAACGACACCAATGAGGAGGTATCAGGGGCGGAAATAAATGACAACAACCATAAGGATGAAGTCGAAGAACAAGACATCTTTGAACACCGATTCCATGAACTGATGGATATATTCGGCGAACAGTGCGAGAAGCATGGAATAGAAGTGGCGATAGCTATGGCGGTGTACCCTGAGCCAGATGGTGTGTCCGCCGAAGAAGCTGAGCGATTCACTCAACCCATGGTATTCTTCCGTGGGTCCATCTTGGAATCGATGTCGCTCTCAGCAGAGGTTCTGAGAAACTTTAAGACCACCATCGCCCAATCCCTAGACACCGATCCTAGGTAAAGACACTGGCAGAGAATAGGGAATCAATCTGCTCACGCAAATCTGGGTCCTCCACCGCACTATAGCATTGGCCAAGAATATGATGAATCGGATTCGAGCCATCTATTTCCCACCGGTATACAACCACATGTAAGTTGTTAAACCGCATCGGGATGGCTGGTTGCTCTTCAGCTGCTTTGATCCTATCAATGACCTGTTGGTACATCTCTTCCAACGCCGGGGTCTCATCTCCGCAATAACCACGCAGAGAGCCTTCAATAGAAGCCAACATCTTGTCAAAGCTGGTGGTCGTGTAAACACGACTAGCATCACCATCATAGACGATCATCCATATTGTGATAATACGTTCTTTAAACATATCTGACCTCAATTTTATCAGTTCAAATATACCTTGTTAAGCAATTGTTGTTATCCCCGACTGCAAGGCTTGTTTGAAATGGTAAAATTGGCAAAAGAATATGGAAAATGGACAATTTTACAAGAGGCACATGGAAAATATGTTCTCTGCAAATGCAAATGTGGCACTGAAAAAAATGTAAACAAGTATAACCTGTTAAACGGTCAATCAACCAGTTGTGGAAAATGCCTAAAAAATGCCGTCAAAATCGATGATAGATATGGAAAGTGGATAATAACTGGAATCATTTCAAGCAAAAACGCATTATGCCGATGCGAATGCGGAACTGAAAAACCTGTTGTTAAATACCATTTGTTGGATGGTAGATCGACAAGTTGTGGAAAATGTCAAAGAGATCTATCGGGATTGAAATTCGGTAAGTTGATTGTTTTGAAACATGCTGGATACAAAATAATAAATGGCCACAAACACAGTAATCAATGGCTATGTAAATGTGATTGCGGCAACGAAGTAGTCAGAACAACCAGCACTTTACAAAATTCAAGCACTGATTGTAACGATCCAAAATGCAGATTTGGTTACGGTCTTGCTGCACAGCATAGATTATATCTAACGTATAAAAAATCGTCAAAAAAGAGGGGTATCAAATTCAGAATCTGCAAGGAACTGTTCATACATTTAACCAGTCAAAATTGTCATTACTGTGGATCATCACCACAAAAAGTGCAAAAAAGTACCCACAATAATGGCGATTATGTCTATAACGGAATAGACAGGATTGACAACACCAAAGGATATATTAAAACCAATGTTGTACCATGTTGCACATACTGCAATGCAGGAAAGCTCGACAGAACCACAGCAGAATTTAATAGGTGGATAGAGCAACTATTCACGGTTTACTACAAACCAACATGGGAGGAAAAATGCTGGGGACGTGCTTGGCATCGTTTTTACGATGAACATCTGGGAGAAAGCCTACTCGAGGTTAATAAAGGATGGCAATGCTCTATACATTGGCACGCAGATAGGTGGAATTCTTTTATTTCTACCAATGCTGTGTTAGAAATCGAGTGCTTCGGTAGTTGTAAGAATGAACCGTCTCTAGAAACGTCAACAATCTTGGAGCCAGGCAATAGTTTCGCGGTCATGCCAAAAATTTGGCATAGATTCCGAGTATTAGAATCAGGAAAAATAATCGAAACATATTGGACAAATGATGGTTCCCTCTGCAAGTTTGATGATATCATTAGATGGGATGAGGGTGGAGCATTTTAACATTCCTTATTGACTTTTCTCGTAAAAATAGGCCGTCTTTCTCTCCCCCTCCACTATCACCTCATTCAACCCAATACCATCGCTACCAGTAACAGCGATCTCACCAGTCCTGAGGATATTATTAGCGGGTTCAAAGAGATTAACATACGCAATGCCGTCGATCGATTCCACAATCTCAATTAAATTGGACAAGTAGAATTCTTGACCCATCTCCCAACGAGAAATGTCGAAGTAATCCGTGATAGCACTCTCCACTCGTTCCTTAATGACAGAAGCATCAGCATTGCGATTAATCACCACTGTCATATCAATATCTACCGACCGAATCTCTCCATCCAAGACGACAACATGATCAGTAAGAACGTTCAAATCACTGAAGAAAGTGACCAAACCAGCCTTAAGACCAGAATTAGGCACCACAGGCACACTATCCGGACCCTCCGCTAACGCATATACCTCGACCAAATTAGCATTAAGACTAGTCCTAATAGTAGCCAAAGATTTACTGATCGCACCAAAGACCGGATGAGAAAATGAACTCGCCATCTGAGCATAATCATCTGACGTCACAATACTACGCTGGACGGCAAAATCACGAGGAGCACGCTTCTTAGCTTGTTCAATCGTCTCACGATCAGTACCACCAGCTGATGGCGAAATATTACGGAATCTAACAGTAGTGGCGGCATTGGCTGGTGGAAGCGGCGTGACTGGACGAGTCGTATCAATCTGGGCCACGCCAATCCGGCCACGAATACCACCACCAGCCCTGAATCGGAATTGAATAGAGGCACCTGATTGTGGGGATTTCCCAGTCACATCATCACCGAACCGGAATATAGCATTATCCTCAACAAAATTGACTTCCACAACCTTATCATTAGGACCAAACTTCTCAATCGGTTCCGTAATAACATCCCATGCCTCTGTCTCATTGCCAACAGTAACATCTACGAAGATAGGATCTTCAAGCATGTTGGCTTCATCAATTGTAAATGTCTGATTTGGACCTCCAGCACTAGCAACCACAAATGGGGCAGCAAATTTCCCCTCAACCGCCCAAGCAATCACACCACGCTTCCCAGCAGGTACTACGATTTTACTAGTCCAATCACCAGGTGCCCTAAACACCTCATAAATCACAGCTTCACCATCCGGGCCACCAAAAGAAGAGAAGGACAATCCAGCATCGATCTCAATATCGGTGAAGACCGGTTGTTCAATGGTAATTTCAACATCCGCGATCGCTGGTGTCTGCCGTTTGATCCTTTGATTGATCAAAGCCAGATGGTTAACGACGGCTTCTTCCGTCTGAGATGTAGGAAGAAAAGCTTCATTGGCTAGGATATCGGACCGTAATGATAATTTGGCAGTGGTAGCTGAGATAATCTCCATAATCATCATGATACCATTGCTGGCTATAAAGTCATTAAAATCATCCGGGAAGTACGTCTGGATGTACTCAATGATCGAACGTCTAGCCGTTGTATAGTCCAGGCCGCTGAAATCAAGACGACGCAAATTACTGGGCGGTAAGATAACGCCGAATTCATCAGGAGTGTTCGGCAATTCAAATAATGTTTCTCGTGAGTCAGTAGCCATTATGCTCCCACCGGATTCTCTAGGAATAGTTCCACCGTTACTACTTTGGTCGGGTTCTTCTTCAGTTTAGCATGGACTGAAATATCGACACGATTAGATTCTGGTGATTGCTTGATTTCGATAAAACTAACAGTGACACGTCGGTCTTGTTCTTCAATAGCAGACACAATTTCGGATTCCAACAGAGAAATTTCCGAGCCAATCATCTGCTCAAACACAAAGCTCCGAAGATTGATACCAAAATCCGGACGCATAACCCTCTCGCCAGGAATAGTGAGCAATAACTGGAGGATGTCATTTTGGATGAGACGGACATCCTCCTGACGGGAGAGCACGTTTTGCACTCCACCAAGAAATGGCGGGTTGTATCCGAAGAAATCAGCGGTCATTTCAACACCGTTGCTACTGTTCTCAATTCTGTTACAACTGATTCTGCCTCAGCGGCCAGAGCGTTAGCAAGTTCAGATGCTGTATCCCTGGCAGTAAAAGCTGTCTGCTTCTTCTGGGTCAACTTGCCAATCAGATCAAGCACATCATCACTGGTTTGTGCCGAACTGTCAGCAATTACCTCCAGTGCCTCAATATTCCTAGTAGCCTCATTGATAAGCTTCTGTTGTGTGTTTACCTCCACCTCAGCATCAGCACGATCCTTCTTCAGAACATTCAAGCGGTCGGTAAGAGCATCATGAGTATCGATCGACGAATCCTTGATGAGTTGTTGTTCCTCATCAGTCAGACCCAATGCTTCATAATCGAATCGGTTTAAATCGTGCTGAGTTTCAGTTTTCTCACTAACCAACATTGGGGATAATGACTTCAGAGGTGAATCACCAAACACCAAAACTTGCCCGATCTCAAATTGCTTGGAATTGCTTCCCTCTTGGACCCTTGATCCTCGAGACACATTAAAAATCAAATCGCCAACACCACCCCTACGTTCTACCAGGGAAATAATTTTGGCCGAATGCTTTCTATCCACAATCCCTGGAGGAATCTTCGGATACACCAAGCTAGTGCGTGGTGGAGCCAAATTGCTAACCAAGAACGTCACACTCTGATTATCAGAAGGACTTGACGGTAAATCATAAAGTCCTGTGGGGAATTTGATTATCATTTAATCTTCTCAGCTTCCTGGAATGGTTTATTGTATGTTTTCGCTCTGTCCTTTGGTTCTCTAGGGGTTGGAGGCTTAGGACGTGGTACCCGCTCCACATGGGCACCACCAGAATTCCTACAACCAGCACCAGGACCAGGAAAAACACCACAAACGAACGCATTTATTTTAGGACCAAAGTACTCACCATTAGTAGTAATATTACCACCAAACAATGTGAACTTGGTACCACCAGCCTGCATTCGGATTGATCGACCAGCCTTGATAAAAATATGCTTGTCAGCCCGCAAGTTCATGCTACCATTGGTAATCACATTCACCTGCCGATTCGCATAAATTTCAATGGTGCCAGCTTCTTCGTTGTTAAAGATGACAATTTTCTTCTGGCGATCATCCATCCACTGGTACATCTGGCGACCCTTCTTAGCACGCCAAATACCCAATTGATTCTGCTTACTGAACCACATTCCACGACGTTGGCAATCCACCACCTCCGCCCATGGACCATCACCCTTACGGCCATCATGAGCCTCAAATCCTTGGTGGATCTCACCTCCGCCAACTCCGGATGGGTTTGCCGGTTTTTCAGGTTTTACGCCTTTGTTTGCTCTGGTCTTAAGGCGGATATACTCATTATCGTGGTCTAGTTTGAGATGGTGTGTCTTTTTCTCTGGGTCCTTAATCATTGTGGGTTTGGCAATGAATTCGTTCTCTTTGATATGTTGCCACTTGGGGACCCAATTCTTTCCTAGAGCCGCAGTTAGCATCATATATTGGTAGCGGTCATTGAGTTCAATTGCTTGTCCTAAGGGTGAACACCATGTGCTGTGATTGGCATCATCTCTCTCATTAAACTCCCATTGGAAACCTCGCGAGTTGCCTCTCGCTTCCCTCTTCTTGGCCGCCGGTGACCTCCGACCCTTCACCATGTATCCGACGCCTCGAGGCACCTCGAGCTTACGGGCTTGCTTGTCGTGGCTTCCCCGATCATCCCAGGCTGATTTGATACCGTATCTAGTGATCATCCTGATCCATCGGGCATCCCTATCACCCCAGTATTTGTCCTCTTTTTCACTCTTAGAGCCGGATTCCTCCAATAGATGCCGTTTTACGAAGGTATCTTCTTGGGGGTGGAATCCCTTATCATATGCCTGGAACAGCATGCCACCTTTGGTACGAATCTTGATCCACCGATAGTCATTAGTGGATTCTTTAGACAAGACCCGTGATGGCCCGAATTCACCTTCTCGTGACTTGGATCTGATGGGTCCTTCTTGTCCCCATCCAGTATCCCTCATCTCGATACGATTACCATATCGTGTTAGGAGTATCTGCTTACGCTGATCACCATCCTTTTGAGATGCCTTCGGCACACCGTCATTGAGCAACTTCTGAAGAAAAAGCCACCGTTTGGTCTCGAATTGCTCGTCTTCTTTGGAGTCTCCCCTGAATTCACCTAGTTCACTAGCACTATACTCTTTCTTCCAATGATATCCTTGGTCTCCCTGCAGGAAGATATTACCGTATTTAGTGACACGGCACATATACTTCTTATCTGGGTTGTTTACCTCTGGTGGACTGGACTTTTGTTTGAATGCCGATCCTTGTACCGCATCATGGTCGGGCGGCGGCGGCATATCCTCATGCTCTCTAGGAAAATACCCAACGGATGAATGGATATCCAGGTTGCCATATCGATCAACCCACCCATGAGCCATAGGGCGGCCGTCTTTGGGCAGATAATCCTCATCAAAATCTTTCGGCTGATCTGTTGGCTTACCGTCTTCGTTGACACTTAGTGGTGTCGGCGTGAATATCTGTGGATATGAGTAGAATTTACGTCTAGTGGGATTGGCGAACCCAGTCCAGATAGGACCATATGGATGATTGCGTTCGAAAGTAATCCAAATCCAGTCGCCGATAACCGGGTGCGAAAATCTTCCGGCTCTTTTACCACCAAGATCAAATGCTGGAACTGCCCAGGGGCAATCAGCGTCTGATATTGAATAATCATGTAAATCAGGACACTTAAACCTCACGCGAAATATGTTTAAAGGGTCATTAGTTTCAACCACCAATGCCCGATAGTGTCCAGGGAAACGGTCCCAGAGAGATCGAGTTCTCTCAGAAAAGAATTTCCCCCAAACCACACCAAGATTATCTGACATAAACAAACCCGGAGAAAAGAATTATGACAACTTACATACCCGCCAAAAGAATGTCTAGAATTATTTTCGCACACGCCATCAAACGATTTTAATTCATGATTGTATCTTATATTCTTTGGAAGAAATTATACAATCATGACGCAATTCGCGGTACGCAGCCTTCATAGTCCCTGGACAGTAATGTTTGAGCCATTTAATCTTGGCGTCCAAAGATAAATTTTCAAATGACTCCGTTGATTGGATTTTCTCTCTTGACGCGTCATCCACCAGTTTGGCATCCAAACCAGCCATCTTGCCACCTCGGATGCCCAAACTGATAAAGAGTATGTATCTTGTACGCTTTTGCCCTCGGTAAAGTATCCAGAGTAATTTCATGGTTGAAGCAGCTCCTAAAACACAAGCCCGTCCTCAGATCAAACTGATGTTCGAAATCGGTGATCTTGGTGACACAGATTTTGGTGGTTTGTTCTCACGCTTTGAATTCAAAGCGATGATAAATGGCGGGTATATTGTACGTTGCACATTATTCGACACCCACTTCAATCTACTTAGCAAACTCATCAAAAACGGATATCTGGAAAAATCACGAAGCCAAATTCTCCCAATCAGATTCCAAATGCGAGCAAGTGCCGATGGAGCTGAATTTCCAGAGACAGCCACTAGGATGCAACGAGCAATTGTGTTATCATTAGCTGCAACTGGTGGTTCCCCCGACATGGGCCGTCTCGAATTCATTGCGATTGACCCACCATCCTGGTATTTAAACGCCGGTGATTCATCCGGAGGCGTATACCAGGGCAAAGTAAGCCAAGTAATCAAACAAGTGGTTAATGAATATGCTCCAAAAATCAAACTTGATATTAGTGAGACTATCGATAACGAACAGAACAAATTCTGGATGATGAGGCAGGATCCCAAGACATTCATAGCCAGCCTGGTAGACTGGTCCGCATCCGTTACCCGCAATAAGACACACTGGCTAATTGCTATGGATGGTAACAAACTCACTATTAAAGAACAATCAGAGCTCATGTCCAAACCAAGAGCATTTTATCGGTACTGGAAGGGCACTGGTATGGATACCCTCAGATCATGGGAATTCCTCGCCGACAACGCCCTCTCCATTGTACAAACCAAATTGTTGACCCAAGGACTGTCAGCAATCTCTGGGCAATATCTAGACCGTATCACTGACGAAAAAGAACAAAAAATCTTCGTCAAGGACACGACCACACAAGCCAAGAAGGTTGCTAAAACCAGCGAAAAAGAATCATTTACCAAACCAGACGATGAAGCAGGAGCAGGACCACCCCATAATGGATGGTCCACGGTCCAAGGAATCCCTGAGGTATATTCAGCTGGTGATATAGGGTTACCATATGAACAGTATCTAGATGGACGCCCAAGAGGGATGTGGCTCAACCTTATTAACAGCGTGATGAGGATGAAAATAAAGGTTTTAGGCCACGGAGAATGGTCGGACTGCACCGGGCTAGGGTGTGACACCATTTACCTCAAATGGTTGACTGCTGGCGAGGGTGAGGATAAGAAATATTTCCTAAATGGAAACTGGATCGTGTACGGATTCCACCACATCGCCACTCGTGGAGAATGGTATACAGATCTTTATATCGCAAGATATGATTATGATTCTACGTCTAAGAAGGTTGGCGGGGATCCCAGTGCTAACTGATCAGCGGGAATACTAAACTATCGATCGGATACTCGATAGTAGTCCCGGCCCGTGGCCAATTCAGAGGATCTCGAACTTTATTGAACGAGATCAACACCCAATCTAATAAGGGTGTGCCATATAACGCGTTAGCAATCAGATCGGGTCTACCTTCTGTTTGGGAAGTGACACGAAATCTTCCGATCTTCTCTTCCAATGGCCGAACTCTGATGAACGATGGTGGTTTCCATATACCGAACGTTTCATTACCATCGACAATGGTTTCGCCGGTCTGAAAGAATCTCGAGAAATCGTCTAATTTGGCCATAATTAATACCATGAAGGATTAGAGCGTTCAGCCAAGCCTTCGATGTCTGCGACGATCGCCGCATCTTCACCCTCGCCGCGATTAGCAGCTTTCGTCCATAATCTGAAGTCGATGGTAACATCACTACGCAAATAAAAAGCACCTTTGGGATTCCCAGGCGGGTATACCATAGCATCACCATATTTTACATCAATTGATTTGATACGGCCAGTGGCGATACGACCCTTTGTCTCGCCTCCCTCGCCATCATCACTTTCTGAACGAGGTAATACACACCATAATTCAGCCTCTACAACTAAGTTCTTTCGAGACGTCCCTAAATCACGAACTAAAGCGAAGTACCCACGTAGTGTCCGTATTTGTTTTGTGATACGCCCAATAGTCCAAGCAGCAACATTACCGTACTGCCCATGATTTTCTTCCAAAGAGTCGACGATATATGACGTTTGGATTGTAATTTCACGAGGACCAGATGTATCGAACACAGCTATAGGCTCAACTCCACGTAATTCTCCCTCTTTCCAAGTACCTTTCCTAGAATCAGTAGTAATTTTAGGTGGAAATTGGAATTGAATACTACCATCGTCGCCACGGTGAACTGAATCCATCTTATCGCCACCACACCCAGGTAGACCACGACTAAGCTTAAATTGAATATGTTGAGTCAGTGCGAGATCACTAGATAAGTATTTCCACGACATATTATTTCATCCACTGGTTCATTTCTGAGGCCAATCCAGCATCCTTCTCTATCAATTGCGGCAGATACGATTGAAGCAGTTCAAGAATTGTTACCATTTCAGTACCGCCACCAGTTAGAGCCAATAACTTCTCATCCACACCCTTGAGTAATGCTACTTGAGCAGCAAGTAGGACCAACTGATCATCTTCCTTCTCTTTACCTTCAGATTCTGTAGTTACTTGCACCTGGGTAATAGCTTCAGATTTGACAATGTCGTCGATACCAGCGTTATCAGCTGCGGTGATAGCTGGGACAGCCTTAGCATCCACTGCTGTCTGAATTCTTTGTGATGCCGCCTCCAGACGGAACGCATACTCGTCTAGGACATTGGCGACTTGTTCCATCTCATTAGCAAGGTTCTGACCAACACCATCGAACTTGGAAATAGCATCCCCAAGGTTGGTCAGGACTTCGGCCAATTTATCAACTGGCTTCGCGAACTTTGCTGATGCTGTTGATAGGTGGGCAGCAATAGGTGGCAATTGCTTAGCAAGCTGATCTAATTTCGGAATCGCATTTAACCCAACCTCAGCAGCTTCCTCCATTGAATGGAATGGAGTTGTCTTCATAATCGCAAATGCGGTGGCTAATTTAAATACCGCATCGCCCATTTTCTCAATAGTTGGAATTGATTTTCTAAATCTTTCAAGAGCACTGACTAGCCACCATATACTAAAATAGATACTTTGTGATGCGGGAACCAGCCAGTTACCAGCAACATTCAACATGACCGCAGCTTTAATTAGCTTAAATGAAGCCACAATCATAGCCATAGATCCATAAGCCAACAATGGACCAGCTTTTATTAATGCCACACCAGAGCATAGCAATTTATCTGAAGAACTATAGAGATCATCGGCCCCACTCTTGATTCCAGCAGCCCCTTTGGCCATCATTACACCACCAGCACCGATCAGCATGCCAGCAATCAAAATATACTTGCCAGAAGAGGCCATAGCTAAAGAACCAAGCATAAGTGGGGTAGCGGCGAGGAGTAAGAAAATGCCAGCCATAGCTAAATCAGCCGACATCTCAGAAAAATCAATGTCTTTCAGCTGCTGAGCACCTTTACCAAGAGACAATAGTCCTAAACCAAGAAGTAAAGCACCAACACCAACAAGAGTTGCACCAACAACAAAAGCCGCACCACCAATATTCAACCAAAAGCCACCAACCATCAATTGAGCAGCCATCGAAATGAAATCGACATCAGCCAAAGCCTTAGCACCAGGTCCCAACGATTGCAACCCTAAACCGAGAAGCAGAGCACCAACACCAACAAGAGTTGCACCAACAACAAAAGCCGCACCACCACTTGCTAGCAATCCACCACCAATCGCCAATTGAACAGCCATCCAAATGAAATCAACATCAGCCAGAGCCTTAGCACCAGGTCCCAACGATTGTAAACCAGCACCGAGCATTTTAGCCCCATAGCCAATCAACATCCCAGCAACACCAAATAATGTACCAGCAACTATAAGAATAGTCCCGGCCGTAATAAGACCAGGAGCTAACCAAACAACTAACAGTATTGCAGGAGCCAAAGCCGCGACCGCCAAAGTAATCTTCCACGAAGCCGATAATAAACCACTAGCAAATTCAGCTATAGCTTCCCCAGACAATCCCTTAACAGCTGAGGCAATCGTATATAATGCTCCACCAAGCAACCATGCAGCCAAAGCAACAACAGTCATCGTCGTAGCTAGAATTATCAAACCAGGAGCACTAATTATTGCAGCATACGCAACAGCAATTAATCCAGCAGCCACCATAGGTAATTTGACCCACAATGGAGGTGAATGAGGACCAATCGCATCAACTATCATCATAAACGCTTCAGCAGCCAACTTTAGACCGGCACCCATCAACCATGCCGCACCGCCAATCATGAGCATCGCAGCACCAATCGCCCAAAGGATTGGCACAGCAGCCGCAGCAACCGGAGCACTAGCAGCCAAAATATATGTCGCAGCAATAATGAGAGCAATCGCAACACCCACCATCACCAACCCAGCAGCAATACCTCCCCAAGAAACATCACTAAGAGTTACCATAGCCTGGGCAAAGAAGTATGCCCCAAGACCGACCATCATAAAAGCCGCACCCAGTGCTAGTAACGGCATCATAACTGGTGCGACCAGTTCTCCTAATTTCGCCAGCGCTATGCCAATAGACCGAAATACTGTTATAATTGCTCTACCAATCGCACCAGCTATAGGGAGTATCATCCCGGCTGTTGAGGTCATGACCGTTCCGGCAAATGCCCACGCAGTTCCAAACGACAGCAACGCCGAAGAGGAAAGAGCCACCGCAGCTGTAACAAATGCTATGGTGAGTCCCAAAGCCATAAGGAAACCCACAAATGACTCAAAGAGTTTTATGATTGGCCCAATAATCCACAGGTTTCTAAGCCAATCATAAAATTGAGTGATCCAACCAACTGCTGTGGCAATCCATCCTACAAATGTCGCCAACCACTTAATCATCGGTACTAGAACGATACCGATTAATGATAAGAAATTATTGAAAACTAGACCTATATTGTCATACAAGTCTTTGAGGGCGTGGTTGAGTCTCTGGGTTGCTGACCAGCTATTTTCAAGATTCTTTTGAGCCTTCGCCATTATCTGGTCGAAAGAAGCTTCTTCTCCCATCTCATCTCTAAGCCTGGCCATTTCCATGCCGAGTTTAGCAGCTTCAGTGTCCACGAAGCCCATAGACTCCGCAATTATTTCCATTTCCCTCTTCTTCTCAGCTGGTGCCGCAGTGCTTGCTTCAATGCGGTCATATTGGTCTTGGAAAGCAGCTCCAGCTCCGACCATAGCCTCTTCCATATCTCTCACTGAATTGATGGCACCCATGCCAGCAGCGTCAGCCATTTTCATACTGCCAATCATATCATTGGCTAAGAAGTTTAATTGATTACGTGCTACATCGGCACTAATACCAATAGATTCAGCTAACCCAGCCATCTGGGCATTAAGAGTGGTGAAGTCGGCCTGACCCATCTTACCAAACATGATGGTCAGATCGGTTGTGGTCACTGTGGAGTCACCAAGGATTTTGTTCATCGCTTCGGCAGAGGTGCCGAATTTCCGCATAGCCTCTTGGGCTCTACCAAATGCGAGTTCACCAGAAGAAGCATCACCTCCTGCCGCACGGAGTTTTCTAGAATATTCAGCCAAAGTGGTAATACTAGTACCGGTAACCCGATTCATCATTACCACTTGCTTCGTATACTTTCCAATCTCTTCTCTTGGTGTACGGACATCTGCCAGGGCTTTATAAGCAGCTACAGAATTTTCTTCTAAAACTCCTTGTTGGGTAGCAATTTGGCGGGTCTGCTGGGCAATCCCTTCCATAGAGCCATAGGCACGATAATTATTCTCAACAAACTTCTCTTGGATCTCAGTCGCCTTGGCGATAACATTCATTATATCCTTGAATTTATTCGCCAAGAACGATACTGCCTCATAACTCCTCTCTACTGATTCACCAAATTCACCAAATGTCTTCCTCAGTTTCCGGGCCAGCTTCTCTTCAAAAGAAACCTTTTTGATCTCTTCATCATGTAATTTGTTTTTGGATTTAAGGGCATCGATAATATCCTCGTTGGTGCCAAGGTGATCTTTCCGAACATCATGTTCGTCACCAGATACCCTATGAATATCTTCCTCAAGGTCTAACATCTCCTGCAGAGTATCGACCATTTTTTCAGCAGTAACCAATTCCTCATTGGATAAGGTACCCATATCTGACATAACTGAAGCAACAGCCGCGAAGTTGGCCTCGATGCCTCTCGAAGTTAATTCAATTCCATTAGCAGCAGATTCCACACTTCCGAGGGACGCGTCTAAACCCTTAGCGACATCTTCAATGCTTTTTAATGCTTCAGAGGCTGCTGCTGAAACCTGTTCTTCCACTTTAGACACAGAATCACTAAACTGGTCTAGGGTGTTGAAAGCATCCCCAGAATCCAGTGACATCTGCACTTTCAAAGCATAAATGTTGGGATCAACAGTTGACATTATTACCCAAAGATACGTATTGTAGTAACCAGGTACTATGTATCTTCGCTTAAAAACCAACTCCCTACGCCAGTGGAAGCATCTCCAAACGGTCCTGGAAGTATTTCATAGGATAGAAATCCCTATTTTACGCCATCGGAAAGTCTTGTAACACCAACATGAAAGGAGCCCAAGATGGCCAATGAACTCAACGACCTGATCAATAATTACGCCGAGCCTTTCGTACCCAAATGGACCATCACCGAATTAATCGATTGGTGGAAAACCTGCATCCGAGAAGAACAAGTCGACATCTACGAACGACTCGAGAAAGGCAAAAAATTCAGGAGTGAATATAGAATCTTCCACGAACTCCGCGAAGAGATAGAACCGTGGACAGAAGCTGAAATGGCTACATGGCTGCAAGAACAAACCGCCGCCAACCAAGCCAAGATCGTGCCAGTTTTAGCAGAAGCCAGGGATAGTGGGCTTCGCCCATTCCGTGTTCTGACCAAATTACGCCAACAAGTTGGTGATTCCGGAACCTCTATCAGTTTCGTCGATTACTGCAAAGCCGCATGGACTGGATACTCAAAAGGCTGTATCGCTGCTGACTTGCCCTCGGCAATCCGAAACTTGTCCAATATGAACAAGTGAAATTTTCTGGTCGCGGTGGGCAGTGGGTGTGTGATAGGCAACTGGAGTAAGCATCCTTTCGACTCCGATAGTTGTTGTGTAGCAGATCGAGGAGAACTGAACCGTCTCCTTGAGCCCGCCCGCCGCGTTTTACAAGGAGCAACATGGGGGGTTTCCGACAGTTAAGTCATGCCCATATTAGCCTCGGCAACGTATTAGCAAAGATAACGTAAATCCCTAATCCCATCTTCCCGGACTCACAATGGAACATTATCTATGCGAGGCCGTAATCCCGTCAGACATCGCGAGAACCACACACCTGGTTGAGGCAATCCTCAATCTCGCCCACGAATTCGACGAGAAATCGATATTTGGCATTCAAATGTCCCTCGTTGAGGCTCTAGTGAATGCCATTAAACACGGAAACGGTGAAGATCTCACCAAGCACGTGACGCTAACCTGCATCGTCACAGATAATGCAATAACTATCAAGATTGCGGACGAAGGACCGGGATTCGATCCTGTCACAGTCCCAGATTGCCTAGTAGACGAGAATCTCGATAAACCGAGCGGTCGTGGCCTGGAATTGATCCGTAGCCTCATGGAATCCGTACAATGGAATGACAAGGGCAATGAAATCGAGATGCGGCAAATTAAAACCGCAGCCGCCTAGTCATTTCTCATTCTGCCATGCGATAACCACGTTCGATCTTGCGGCGTTTCTTCATTTTGCCCCGTTCTTTCTTCCACTCCACGAGTGGGTCAATATTTGGATCATCTTCCAGAGCTTGGACTGAATCACAAGCATTGGAGAAGGCAGAAATAGCCATTCCAATACTCCCAATAATTGGTATCAACATCATACCAACAAATATCTTCCCGTATAAAGTAGATGGGGAGGCATCTCCGTAACCCACGGTAGTACCTGTGACAATAGTGAACCACACAACATCCAAAATGCTCCCAAAATGCTCCGGTTGAGCTTTCCGCTCCAGTTCGAGACACACAATAGCAAAGAACAGCCACATAATACCCACCGAGAACACCAAACCCTTGAGATTGTGATAAGCCCGATAGAATTTGAGTGCCGTCAACTGCAAACCCCGACTATAACGAAAAAACTTGAGTGCCCGAAGAATCCGTAAAGTCCTAACCAGCCCAAGATATTGAACTGGGCAGATGAAACCGACCCAAAATGGCACAATTGCTATAAAGTCGATCAACCCCCAAATATTGAGTGGGTAGGATGTATCCGGGGCACCATAATAAGATGGATTCGATCTCCACCATCTGACGAATATCTCGAAGGTAAAGAAGACAGCGATAAGACGTTCTGACCACAGGTAATACCATGATGATTCATGACTGTTGGTCCAGCCATTCTGGAGACTCAACTCAGTCTCCAGTAAGAACAGAACGATGCTAATAACAATGAGAGGCTTCGCCAACCAATCGATCACCACAATACACTTGTCCCAGAAGTCACTGATCTTGACTTCCTCTTCAGCTTTAGCTGGCTGCGGAGCTATTGACTTCAATCTTTTTTGGAGTGGTTGTTTATTCTTACCCATGATCGCCTCTCATATATAATAACTCTCGCAACCGTGAATCGGGAACGAGGGTCATAGTTACTCGTCTTCGTCGGGAACCTGTGGAGCCGGATCAGGAGCACCACCAAAACCTTCAATTGGCTCCAAACCCTTATCTCCAAGTTTGGTGCCAGGGACATAAGCCAAAGATTCTGTGATCGAATCAATCGGCACCATCACAATCATCTCTTCAGTCTTCATCATCGACCCAGCCGGGCTGCCGGGACTCGCTGGGCGTTCCACACTACCATAGACAGTCGTCGAAACCAGGACCAAGCACCCCGCTGGTCCCAATTCCTTGGCATACGTCTGTCGGATAATACGCCCATCCCGACTGGTATCGATGAGTTTGAACGACATTACACTTTGGCTTCTTCCTTGGCATGCTTGGCCATCAGGGCGGCGACTTCGTCATCGACGTCACCACTTCCGTACTTGTCTTCGAGGTTCTCTGTGTCGTCTTCACGGAGTTCCTCCCAAGCCTCAGCATCGCTCTCGGCGTCACGGGCAGCGTCTTCCGGCTTACCGAGACGAGCAAGAGGACCACCATCCAGACTTTAACAATACATGTCATCGTCGAACTAATAATTGTCTGAGCCTAACCAATTCCTTGGGTGTCAATTTCTTAATTCCATCGTCGTGGATATCACGAACTTTGTCGAAACCGGAAACATTCTCCCCAATCTCATTCCAATCTTTGGTCTTGAAGGTTTCACCATCCCTGGTGTATTCAAGCTTGGGTGGAATACTACAAAAAACAGTGAATCCCTCCCTATGCAACATCGCTTGATTGGTAATAATACTTTTGATACCGGCTGAGTCATTGTCTGGGGACAGGATAATTCCTTGTTTTGGCCCCAGAATTCTAATCTTACCAATCTGTCTCGGAGTTAGGATAGCTCCCCCAGATGCTAAGGTCTGATCTCGGAGAGTATGCTTGTCGAAGATTGCCTCAGTAATGATAATATAAGATGCTGGTTCCACATCATCAAATCCGTAGAGAAAGTCACCTTTAGATCCTTCGGTTTCTCCTATCACATCTCCAGATTTCTTATCACGAACCTGGATGTCTGGGAAATTGAACCGCTTGTTCAATCTGGATCTACTTTGCCAATACACTAGAGTGTCGAACTCGTAATAGGGCCAATATACGTCCATCCCCAGATGGTGTAATTCATTCCTTTCAATATCCTCTTCAGTGTATCCTCTAGTACCCAACCACCTGATGAGAATAGTCGCCTGGCGGTTAATAGAGGTAGCCAGGATCTCCGTGCCATCCGGAAGGGCCACGGTGATCTTTTTCTGGGCCTTTCCGTCAGTGACCCGCCCCTCGGGCCTCAGATAAGATGAAAGATCCGTAGAGCTTCCGAGAATCTCTTTGAGAGCCTCTCGGTAAGTGAATTTCCGGTAGAGCCGGACGAATTTGATGAATGAACAATTGCGACGGTTAGTCTCAGGATTTATTGGACCGGCCCATTCATTACCACGCCAATCGTTGCATACACCATTCTCTGGGTTTATGTTGAAATTATGCCCTGTATCACCGTCGAATGGGCTATTTATACAATATTCTGATCCGCCCTTACGGGTTTTGAACTCGAAATTCTGTTCAATCCATGCAGCAACTTTAGCGGCGGGAAGCTTCTTGAATCCTTTGCCTAGTTTGCTACGATATGCACTGGCGTCATAATTCATATCCGTCAAATACGTTATTTGAACAGAGTGACAATGAGGCTGATGATAGCGACGACAAGAGATGTAATCATTCCGACTACTGCACCCCAGAATCCCCAGGAGCTGGATATTTTATCGTCGCGATGGGATTGGGATCTGAAGGATGAGAATTTTGCGTCTAGAGCCGCAACTTCCTTCTTGATATCCTCGTCACCCTTATTAACCACTTTGGTCATTGTTTTTGATAGGGATTCTCGGAGTTCCACCAATTCTTTGGCAATTTGTTTATCTGCATCTACAGATTGCTCCCTCAGTTTCTCGACGGCTTGATTTAATCTTTCAAGCTCAGCGAGAACCAGTCGTTTGTATTCATTCCAGCCATCGCTTCTAGGTGGCATTCTCGTTACCGGTCTGGTGATTGCCGATGTTCGTAAATCTTTTTAGTTGGCTTCCGGGCACCGGTCTGGCTATGGCATATATCAGACCATCCGTCCACCTTGTAGTATTCCATTCAAAAATTACATAATCGTTACTGTCTTTTTTTCGGTAGCGATTGTGGAATCGGATGGTATCTTGTTCAGTCATGTGCCCCAAAACATTTTTGGTGACTTCGACGTCGTCAGGATGAATAAAAGTTGAAAGCGGCCTTGCAAGAAGTTCCGTTTCAGTCCACCCCAATATCCGCGTCCAGGCCGCATTTACTCTCTTGAGATATTCAGCATCTGCAATACAGAACATATCTGGCGATAATTTGAAAAAAAGATCTGTCTCTGTCTCTCCTCGACCTTGGCAACAATGTAATTCTTCCGTGAGTTCCCGGAGTCTGCACAACTTGCTAGGCATGAATTCAATATTGGTTCCAGGCATGATCTATCTCACGAAACTGTGAAAATGAACTTCCGACTAACACGAGTAGACCCATCAGGCAGGTTTAGTGTGATCTGATATTGGTACGTTCCTTTTAAGAACGCTGTTGTATCCAAATTATAGCGTACCACCCATGGATTGGATCGGAATGATCCATGGCGAACAGCTATTTCGCATGGATCATTCTGAATTAATAACTCGCAATGTTGCGTCTCAATAGTAATCTGGGGACGCAAGAAAGGAATAATGGGCTGGACTAGGTTGAAGTTGTAATCATACAACGGCAACGGCATCAAGCCTACTTCAAGGGGGCGAGTCTCTGGAGTATGGAACCTCTGATCTAAAGGCTCAAATCCAAAACGAATTGTTTGCAATTTATCGTCACAAAACCACTCATCTGGGTACACCCAGAAACGATGGCAACACTTCAACAATTCGGAATCGAAGAGTGGGTCGTCCAGATCACAACTAGTCGGATCAGTACCATCCTCGCAAGGACTACCGGCGAAATAATACCAGAGGTCAAAATAAACATCCGGCACTTCAAAGTCATTGGGGATAGTAAATGGCAAGTGGTATTTGCCGGGTAGAACCGCTCCTGCTGGAGCCTCAGTACCACAATCTCCATCGGCCGCCGTATCATCATCTTGGCACAATGGAGATGGATAGAGTGAATCAAAAGGATCCACAACTGGAATAGTTGCTACAAGGTTATGAGGGACAACTTGTGTTTTGTAAATCTCGACAAATCGCACCGCAAACGGATCAGTCAATACGCCATTACGCAGGAAATCGACATTAAGATCGACAACCTGCCCGCGTCTGGCAGATATCCGTGGGAACGAATTTGTAAGTTGTGTGCACGCCATAGTCTACTCCAAATTCTTACGGTATCTTTGATACGAAGAAGAATAGACTTAACGTCTCCCACGTGATGACATAGACGGTTTAGATGGAGTACGTGGACGCGGTGCGGAGCCGACCTGTTTCTTCTCTTTGTCGGCCTTCTCCTTGAATTCCCTTTCAAGACGCTTCATGTACCATCCACGATCCTCAGAAATCATCTGGGCCTGTTCAAATAGAGAGAACTTCCCATAGTGCTTCAACTGGAATTGTTGTTCCAGGATCTGGTAATAATACTTATCGAAAGCTTCACTGCTTTGTCGGGCGAAAAAAGCTTTCCGTAATCGGAAGCTCCGTCGTGAATTCGTTGCCGCAATCTGTGCAGGTTACAACAACTGAGTTATCAATACCAGGAGTATTATCACGAAGCCATTCGCGGATTGTAGCAGTATCTTGAGAGTGAAGCTTTGAAATGAATTGGCGGATTGTAAAGATATCGCCAACACCCATCACGTTGACAATAATCTTCTCCATATTGTCAGTAATAGTATCGTCGATACGTTCATTCTGAGTCTGGATTTGCTTCGGTAGGGGGGATTGTCCCTTCTTCCTGGTCCTAACTCCGCCGGGTCGAACCATCATCTTGTCTTTGGTCTTTCTCTTCGCCAACATATCGTTGGCATCACCAGCCCGTAGAAACCGCACTGATACCCACACGTCGCGTCCCGTGGCTTCAGATAAATATGGCAATGTGACCTTGAATGGCTCATTACCTAACGACTTGTCAGCCCATACGATCGTTGAAGCCAATTCATTAAGATCGTATCGGTGAGTAGAGACTGATTCACAATTCTTGTCGGGGCAGGTAATAGCAAATTCATACACATGACCATGAGTAATACCACGGAGGTAGTACAACAAGAAAATGCGGTCACCAAGCATGAGGTTAATCGGGTCAAACCCATCCGGGAATTTGCAGCATTCGCGGAACAGATAATCGATAGACTGCCCAGACTGTGCCAACCGTTGCGTAGCAAGAATTTTCTCTGCCACTTGGCCCATTGCTCTTACTTTGACAATTCCATCTGGCCAACCGTAGTAAATGCCTTGACTTGGTAAAGCACACTCTTCCCACGGTATAAGTTGCTCATCTGGTGTTTGCAGCAACTGGGTGAGAAATTCTTCGTTAGAAGCACCAGGTGTCACAACATCAGTCAGATTGGCGACATGTGTCTCCATCTTATTGATGTCTGGATCTATACCATCAGAGATTGCGGTAGTGGTATTAGAAGTGGGAGCATCCGGCCCCTCAATATTTAGCTCTTCTTCTGGAGCTTGGCCAGCTGGGTCTTTTGCCATCATTGATTCCTGCGACAATAGAATTACTCAGTCGCAAGTATCTACTCTTGAGGATATCCCGAGAGACGAAAAATTAAACCGGAGTGCAAAACGAAGCGACTCGAACAGCTCGGATTGAATTTCATCATTTCCAGTACTGGTAACCAGTCGACAGACTCGGCTGCACGCTGGGCACTTTGCGGCAATTGTCAGGCCAGGAGCGGATCTTCTTCGGCCCAATCGTATGCGATGGTTACTTCAACTAGTTTCACATCACTATTGGTGTAAGTCAATTCCCCATGTTTAATGACTTTAGGCCAACTATTATAGAGACGCCATCGGATCCGATCAAGGTCATTCCAAGTCGGAAGATGGACATCTAATTCGGACATTCGCTTATAGTCACCACCAACTTTCAAACCTTCTGTGGGTGTCCACACAGTCTGCCGCCAATTCTTGACAATGGCTAACAGACCCTTGGTGTCATACCATGATACTTTAATATCTTCCCATACAACACTCTTAGCCCACTTATACTCCAAACTAGATGCAGTATATGAATCGGTATTCGCCGTAAAAGTAGGAAGAGTCAAGTCCCTGAGATGAATCAACGCCGAGTTCACCTCAACATTATTCCCAAAGAGATTGAAGATTTCCCAAGTATAGGTGTAGAAATACTCCGTCCTGTTAGATGAAGGACCGCCTATTCCGGCTTGCCCACCAAACGCACCATTCGGAGATGTTACTTGGAATCCAGGCATTAGTTAAAGTTCTTTGCCTCAATCGCCTTGTTATAGCGTAAAGTTACCGTGATTTCAGCAATATCGGTTGAGGCATAGCTCAAATCAGACGGAGTTACTCTCTGTGGCCAACAATCTGCCAAATAATAAGTCCATACCGGAGTGCCGTTCCCATCCAGCATTGCCAATTCACACGGCTTCTGATATCCGATTCCCAATACTGATTGGTCCAAGTGTACTACACCACCTGGGAGGCCAAAATTCTTACCACCCCACCATTCATAAATGAGGCTTGCAGCTTGATCCGTCAGATCCTGGTCCAGGTATGCGTGTTGGCCAGTCAATCTCTCGTAGAAGGTAATATCGATCGGCTTCCACCGATTCTTACCAGGCCGGTAGATCTCATCCTGCCCACTGTGGATAGTGATTTCGTCGAATTCGGGTGTTGGGCGGGTGGCTTTGTAGGCGAATAGGAGCAGGTTGGTTGATCCCCCACTATCTCTATCCAGTGGTTCCAGAGTTTGAAAGATATAGCGGTGTGCTCGAGCCGTCTCTTCAGTGTGGGACGGTTCAACATCTGCCGTACTGAAGCCCATGTCATCGTTGAACCAATGGCAGGCATCGTTGAATGGTATGTTGAATCCAGGCATATTCTACCTACACTATTAAATCCACCGTATCTTTCGCCGAAACTATTATACGCAAACGGCCCACCAATTGGTGGGCCGTAAGTTGGCGAGCGGGCAGTTCCGATTAAGTGTTCTGCTCGCAGTTCGGGGAAATTGCTGTTGGCTTTGGGACCTGGACGCAAGAACCATCAGACTTCGCACGGACTGCGCGGTCAAAACGCATTGTTGCCTCAATGGTCATAAGGTCGGTTGATGAGTAGTCGAGTTCCTGCCAGTTAACAGCAGCAGGCCAAGTGCCCATCATCGACCATTGTTCAGTTGTTTGACCCGAACCGTCGATCATGAGCAGAGCAGCAGTTCGCTTGTAAAATCGAGGGTGAGCCATCGCAATCGTTTGCATATTTACCACCGTCTCAATCCAGTGGTAAATTCCTCGTGAAATATCTGGGTCCTGCTCCACATCATACCACACCAGGGTCACTGGGTCCCAATCCTGCTTTCCAGCGAACCGGGCGACTTCCTGGTTGTGGTGCATTTCCGGTTCATCGAATTTGAACGCAGGCCGAGATGCGGATTGTAAGACCAATAATTCCGACTGGGAAAATGTTCCAGTACCACGCCCCAACGTCTCGAAAACCCACCGATGCTTCCGGCGTGTTTCGATCGTGTTTGATGGTCCATCTGTTTCGGAGTAACCGCCTCCGAAAGGGTGTACATTAAAACCAGGCATTGTTTACTCCATCAGTTTACGTAGCCGTCACGATGCCACCCGCCGCCAAAACTTCTTCAGCAGAGAAGCTGGCACCAGTGCGGAGGACAACCAAATTGAGCACGATGAATTCAACCGTCCGGGTCGGCTTCAAGAACACCGATACCCACAATTCATTGCGATCAATTCGTTCAGGTGTATTATTCGTCTCATCGACAACGACTCGGAATGCCTGCAAACCGCGTCTGGCTTGAATGTCCGCCAAGAACGGCTCAATCGTAGCCGACACCTGACGCCACAAAACGCGATCGTTTGGCTCGAAGATGAAATTCCGCAGAAGACGAATCAAATTCTTCTTAACAAAGATCAACAACATCCGGACATTAACACGATCCAAAGCTGATGAAGTTCGTTGCAGAGTCCGTTGACCCCAAACCGTGATACCATCTTGTGGGAATTTCACAATTGGGTTGACTGAGTTGCCAGAGCCATACAACAGATCGCGTTCTCCCTGCGTCGGGGAATACTCCACATCCAACGCGGTGAGCAATCGACCACGGCGAAGACCGGCAGGGGCAAACCACTGCTCAGTTTCACGTGCGGTACGGGAGAAGACACTCGTGATGTGTCCAGATGGTGGAATCCAAATCTCGTTCGAGCTGAACTGATCGAAGATTCGGAGCCAACCCCAATACAGGGCACCATAGCTACTATTAATAGCAGCCTTGAGATCGGACAGCAACATACCATTATGCCAATCAACAACTTGTTGCGGCCGGAGACCGAACGGAGGATCGACAATATAAAGCACATCACCACGGCTCTCGCAAACTTGCAAAGCCGTACCAATAACAGCACCGGTCGAGAACCCAGGAGTCGTCAACAAGTTAATATCAATTGTTTCCGGGTTCTGGAATGCGTACAATCCAGTGGATAAGGCTGGGTTGCCGATGACTGCTGCGTCCAACTCACTTGAAAATGCCGGATCAGTCGGAATACCATTAGTCTGACCAGCATACTCGCGGTTATTGAATTGTGATGGCTGCCGGACATCAAAGGTCGACAAATTCACGTTATTGTTCAGGAATGCTGGCCGCTCTTCCCAATTAACGTATGAATTGCCGTTCTGACCACCAATCGGCGATCCTGGGTTGACAATATTGGCAATATAACGGTCTTCACGCTTGTCAAAACTCGCGTCTTCAATCACGTCCAGGACTTCGCCCTGCGAACCAGCAATTGTGACCTTATATCGACCAGCAGCATCTCCAAGACCTTCAGTATAGACTTCCAAGCTGACTGTGTAGTCGTCGATCCAGGTGCCAGCACTTGGAGCAACCAACCAGCCGACGATATTCGCGTAATATGAGGTGTCGATCGAGCATTCGTTGCTAAACGGATCAGTCTCACACGACAGAGGGATCGAAGCAGTGGTTTCGCCAGAATCCGGCAAAATAGTCCGATTATCATTGAATCCGCGATAGGATCTCTTGTGAGGGAACAGGATATTCAACTCTTCAGAGAATCGCAATGTCCGCAAATTCGAATAATCGGCCAACATCTGAAGGGTATCAAATTGATGATCAGATGATGCCACGATTATAACATGTGTAGTCTCACCAGGAACCGTCAATTCGAACGAATCCCAGAGAACATCACCGGCAACGATACCAGCAGCATCTACTGAACCGGCAATGGAAGCCGTCGTTTGATCAAGACCAATCGGCACGTTGAATTCAACATCAACCGTCTCATTATCACCCACCAAGTTCATGCGAACTCGGTTATTTTGGCTGGTGATATCATATGGTCCAGAGTCCAAACCAAGAAGGTAAGATCGTGGAATATCCCAGGCGTATTGCTGAGTCCCAACTTCCAATGCCCATCCTTGAGTGGTCATCAACTGAAGACGTTCACCAGCAGTGTCCGAACGAATCTGCGGGATAACAGTAACGCCGTCATCTAAAGTAAATTCGACGAACTGGTAATCCTCGCCAGACAATAGCAAATTTGCCGCATCGGTGAAGGATGTGGAGGTCGTGTGAGTCGCGGCGAGCATCGTGTAAACGGTCGGTGATGTAGCACCTTCCACGGAAACCGAGAAATCACGGTTGTCGGGAACGACAGAGAATGTAAAAGTATCATTTTCGTCCAAGACACCAGACGTGACGGCAACTTGAACCGAAACACCAGTCCCGATGGGGATGAAGGATGAAATACCGTCATCACCTGGGTCATCTAAAACACCCTCTGCAACGATTTGACCATCACTGTTTCTGACGATTTGATATCCTGCTCCTGCGACAGCAGCATTATCGGAGAGATTTGGTGCGGACGTGATAATCATCACGAATGAATCGTCAACAGACCCAGTGTAGGTGCCGGTTGTGTTCAATGTTGCCGCTGTGGCCCCAAAAGTGCTCGAGACTTCAACGTCACGGTAGTCGATCGCACTGATGGAAGCTGCATGGAATACTAGCGGTTCCGGGTTGTCGCCAACGCCATCGCCAACTTCACGGAGATTCAAACGGCCAAAATCGATTCCTTGATATAGGGGAATTCTTCCCCAGCCCTTGCCACGTCCGCCGGACAAGTCGATACATACGGAGTCTAGTTCGGCCCCTTGGCCTTCGGCACATTCCACGCCAACACGCATAACGTAAGCTTGGTTGCCTTCTTCAAGATATGCCAATACAGCATACATCAAATAACTGGCTGGGAAGGGCTCACCGAATGTATCAACTGCCTGCTGCGAATTCGTAATCAGGACTGCTTCATTGACCGGACCTTTATTGGCGGTGCCGATAAAAGCGGGCCGAAGCGGTCCGATGGCGGTCGGGATGACACTCAGATCGATTTCGCGAGGGAAAACACCTGGACTAAGGAATACTGCCATTGGGATCTACTCCATACGTCAAATTCTTGACTTCTGAGGTATTTTTGACGGAATGATGCCCTTAGGGAGTAACTGCTGCCTCTTGATCGACATGTGCTTCAGAGTCATAAATAACCTGAATCATGCGTCTCTTCTGCAGATTCTCAATCTGCTCATTACGCAGATGAGACTTCGGCAGCAGAGCATCCTGGCCTGGATTAATCCTGACCTGTTGCTCATTTCGGTAGAAATCACTGTTAGGGGGCCGTACTTGTAGAGCGATCATCTGCGAGGAGCAGTTGTAAATTCGCACCACACTACTTTTCTGTTTGCTCATTAATCAATTCCTCAGCTTTTGGGTCCTGAATTCAGGCCATACTGTACTTTTGATGTGGACATATTCCACCATTTGCATTACGACCGCAATTACAATTAAAGCATAAAACATCATATCCTGATGGATATTGATTTTGTCTCAACCAACTGTAGAATCGCCAGCCGCTAGTCGTGCCAGTCTCACGTCTTGCTCTCGAAGACAAAGCGGCTGGACTAGGTGATATCTTCGAATATTTCATTGTATTATTTCTTCAGCTTCATCTACATCTTGGATTGGTTCAGACCACAAATTCCCACCAGCCACCGTTGATTGAGCTTTGGAAGCAACAAGGATTTCACCAGCTTTTTCTTGAAGAGTTACCACTCGACCAAGAACTGTTTTGACAATCTTCTCTGGTAAAGGCAACCAGGCTTCTGCAGTAGTGGTTACTTCATACCGAACTTTTGCATGCGTGTCAAATCCTGCTTCTTTATCACTCGCATCTGTCGACCCACCATAGCGAATCTGGACATTCCCTTCTAATTTGCCATCAAACATCCGGAATTCAGCTAATGGATTGAACCGGGTGAGCACCTGATAGATTATGTACTCCACATCTCTTTTATGTTCTGCCCAAATAGTGAGATTATAATCAACGAGCCAAGGCGTTGGGCGATATACCTTAGCCACCTGATCACCACGGCTACTCAGATATCGAGCAGTCATAGCATGATATGGAGGACTGAACTTCTCAGGATTGAACTCATGACTCTCACGACTGATAGCAGCCACAGGTAATCGAGCACGACCCTCGACAAGATCATCATTCCATATCAGAACACTCTTATCACCACCAGCAATCTTGACCCTCATGAAACGATACGAATCCTTAGTCGGAACACGAATTCCAGACCAATATTGTTTCATCGAGTCATCCAATGACCTAAAGCCAGGCTGAAGGTACTCCTCAAGATGATATGGATAAACTGGGACATCACCATCACCAGAAATCCCAGTACGACCGCCCTCAGCATGACTAAGCTGTTTGACAGCCGGAATAGATCCCAATCCACTAGGGAGCTGTTGCGGACCGACCTGGGTCGACCCACTCTTAACAGAAAAATCAGCTCCAAAATCGTAGATTGGCAATGTTTATCCAATTACTTTACAGACGATAACAAATCAGCAGGATTCTTCAGGTCATCCATAACCTGCCGCACCTTATCTTCCGTGGACTTCTTCTCATCTGCATCCTGCACAATAATCTGGCCAGTCAGAACAGTAGTACCCCCATTCTTGGTGACACTACCAGCTGCCTGAACCAATTTCAAACCAGGGACCTGTTGCTCAAGATGTTTCTGCACCCCAGCAGCAATCATATTAAAGAAACGATGATTCGACACAGAATTGCTGGATCGAATCTGTTTAACCTGATCAGATACTTTCGCGGTAGACACCGTTAGTCCTCACATGCTCCTCTGTAGGCATATCTTCCTCAGGCCGCACAGTAATATCGGCAGTAAGGATTTCAACCTGACAGGTAAAGTAAAGCCAGATATAACGGAAATTACCACTAGGAGTAGCATTCATAATTCTAAAATTCTTTGGACTAACAGCAGCCGCATTATACGGCAACTGTAGCACATCCCCCATCCGCAACATCCTATCGTTGAACCTCTCGTGTAGTTGTCTATGACTGAAAACTACCTCCAATCGGTGGGCTTCCATATCCGCACCCCATTTCTTCAGCTCAATTTCAATCGGAGCCGGTTTGAAGAATGCCTTCATAGGGATATGATTCCAGTATGTTGGGTCAGCATCCTCATCCCAAACACCATCATGATCCACATTCTCAGTACGCTGAAAGACTTTAATCTCGGCACCAGACACATGAATAATTTCATCAGCCAATTGACGGGCCAGCTTGATATCCGCAACTTCCGTATCATGTAGAGCGATAGGAGTATGACGCTGCTCTACATCAGTGCGATAACTCTCCCACACTGAATCAAAAGTGCCAGGACTAATTTGTCCCGTATCGGCTGCAAAGCGATGAATTGTCATGTTCTATCTTTGTATTTGAATCCCATACAAAAGGACAGAAGCCAAATCGAGAAGATGTTGCCTGGTAGCATACAAATTCGATAAGGATGTTCATTACCCACAGTGTGAAGGCTGGGCACTGATACCCAAAGGGCGTCCACACCAAGAACCAGACAACGAAGTCCCATTCTAGGCAGTTAAATTTGGCTGATTTAACTAAGTGCCAGATAAACCCCAAGGCGGCACAGGCGGCAATATGCCCACACCCTCGGGGAACACGCCCTCCTCAACATATGGATCAGGCGGTGGTGGCAAGACATCATCAAAATCCGGAGATGGGCAAAAACCCATCCCAATCACATCACACGCATCGAAATTCTCTTTGACGGGTAATTCCTCATTAGCCAGATCACGTAATATCTCATAGTAATCATCATAATCGGCACATGGGCAATCAGTATCTATTGGTGGCAACACCAACCATTTCTGACGCATATTCCCACGATTGAAGTTGGCCCCCAACTTCACTTTAGACCCAGGAATCGCATCTAGTGCGGCCTGTAGATCAATGATCGCATTCCCACAACCAGATTCAGCAAGGTGGGAAGAAAGAGCAGTTGAGGACAATGCAGACGTTGGCTCGCATCCAGGAACAAGAACTTTATTCCCAGAGATCACCTCCAACTGGAGGCTGATCGTTGTCTGCATTCGTAGTGGCATTATTTTCATCTTCGCCGATTACTTCCCACGGAAATCTGTCATCCACATTCATTACGCGGAAATTGAAAATCGATTTCTTAGCTGCTTTAGTTTTGCCCTCTACATATGGAAGTAATCCATCAGGCTTGATTTCAAGAAGAAATTGCTCTTCTGCCAAAATGACCAAGAAATCTGGAATATATCTTCTAATTTTACCGTCTTGTTGATAAGAAATCGGAAATGGATTTTTGATGAATTTTATTACTTTATCGTCATCATCAAGCCGATTAGATATAACCAATTCCCAATATGAATCACACCAAAAATCATTGCATTTGTTGCGTTTCGAACTGAATTTACCTCTATTACCAGGGCCTTTTCTCACTGTTATCCTGTGGCGACGCAAAGCCGATAATACAGCTTTTTTACCACAATTCAATTCGCTAGCAATGACTCTTGATGGTTTTCGTTCTACAACATATGCATTGAACAACCATTCAACATCGCCAAGTTTGTCGTATGCTTCTTGCCCTATTTGAACACTAAGATTAGTCGATTCTTTAAAGCTGAATCCTGGCGATTTGACTCCAGCCGCATAACATCGTTGTCTAACAACGTTGATCGAGCATTCCAACTGCCTTGCTACTTCACTGAATGCCGTGCCCTTTTTTACCAAACCAATAATTTCGTCGTCAACAACATCTGATTTATTATGCGGCTTGTGAGATGACTTAAACCTTCCCCTTATGATTTTTAACCCAGCCGATTTCAAAACCTTTCTAATATGATAATCCCTAGCTTCATATTTATTTGCTAGATCAGCAACCGCAACTCCAGATTTATAAGATGCAACGATTGCGTCTTTGTCTAGATTGGCTACAACCGGTTTCCATGTTCCCATTATCGCGTCCTCCGAGTTATTTTTGACGCGATATAACTAAACTACCACAACCAGAGACCTATCGGCTCTCCCAACTTTATGGCCATCTCAATTATTTCATCTTTATCTTTTTGACCTTCTTGCACTAAGTCTGATCCGTCATAATTAATAGTACCACCATCAGGAGTTGGCATACCAGCTACCTTCCGACGAGCACTACCGACCGCAATCCGTGCTTCAGCCAACATCATATCGTAAACCAGTTGTCTGGATTGCGGACTACGGAAATGATTCACTACAGGAGTGTAAAGGACAACTACTGGGAACGCACCCTTGGGTGTCGGGTACAATCGAATCAACTGATCTTTTGCACTGAGTCCATCACCAACAATACCAGTGCCGTCTCCTTCACCGATCACTTCCCAGTGGCCTTCTGTCCCTAGAACTTTTTGGGAGAACTTGCGATAAGCTTGTAGAAGGTGGTAGTCGGTAAGGATGTTTTGAATACCAGAAATATTGCCGATATTGAAAAGGAATGACTCGGCACCGAAGACGTCATCGATCCTGGTAGTGACAGGGTCCCAATTGACCTCTTGCACCCAGTAAGCATCCTCTGGTAGTGGGTAAGTGGACTGGAGAGGCTTGGTATAGAACAGAGATAATTTCTGTTCTCGAGGGAAATACCCAGCAATGAAGTCACCAGCGACCCGGAAGATTGTCTCCCACTGGTCTTCAGAAATCTCCACCTCAGTGATAGGATGTCCCATTTTGGATAGGACATACTTCTTCATCGGGTCACTGCGGACCTTTAGGACACTCGGGAGTTCTGCTGGTGCCAGAATTGCCATTAACCCAACACCTCTTGGAAATCGCTAGGAAGACCACTAAGTTTAATTAATTTAGCTTGCACTTCTGACAACTTCTTCTGAACTGCTTTTTGAATTCTATGATTTCCATCGAGGATATAATTTATTGAATTATCGTCATTGACTATGATTAAAACTGGATATTTCAAATCAGCATTCTGTATCTTTCCTTGTTCTGCAGGATCATCACCATGAAGTGCGAGGTTAGACAATACTGATGTAGAGACATTTTGTATGGGGACATCTTTTATAATATCCAACAATTTAGTGAGTGTGACAGTTGTTTCCCCACTTGTCCATGAATCATCTAGTCCCTCCTCATTGAAAATATCTGCGTCCTCAGTGATCAGATTCGTTATGCTCATGATCGTGGCCTTTGTTATTGCCATCTTGCCTCAATATGGTTGCCAGACCCGGCTCGTCAACTACCTCGATTTTCTTCACTTCACGCATCACTTCGAGGACCTGGGCAGGAGTCATCTCCTTACCATGTTTTTCAGCGATATATTGCCGAACGTACTGGAGATCTTCTTTAGTGACTTTCATTACGGGAAGTGATACCCCTTGTCACCATAGACCACACCGGCATAATCAATCCGGAAGATTTCGAAAATGATACCCACCGGAAGGTTAGCCAAAATCCGAGTCTCTAACTCAGATCGTAGTGCAGCACACCCAGTATCCGTGGCTGTTGCGGGATTCTGGAGCGACGGGGAAGATCCAGGACCAGTAACCACCTCACCAGCATGTATCAATTGTTTCTCTGGATGCGGTTGAGCATTCAAATCATTCGCATTGAAGAACCCAGTAATCGCTGCCTGAGCCGGTACTTCACCCATTTGTGGTTTCACTGCAGTGCCACGGGTCAACCCGCTATTACCGCTGCGTCCTTGGCCGCCAAACGATTGATGCTGACCACCGCCGGGCTCCGAGATATTAAGAGATGCAGATGCCTCTAGACCCTCAAATATGAGTGTCCCAATTTTTTGCATATCCCGCCAAGTCTCGAATCGTTTCGTCTTTATAAGCCCCGAACCACGATCAGGAACAATTCGGATGTGTGCGGTGAATGGTACCCAACGAGCCATTGTAGGTTCTCCTTTGAATTATCTTTGACCTACTGATCACCAAGGGGCTTCCTTGGGATCATTTTTGGTACTGTTTTAAGTTTTCGTGGTATAATCTGTGGGACACAAGACTAATTTTGATAGAATGGCTAACGTTGGCTTATTCAGCTAATAGGAACCAAATCGGAATCATGCCACTTAATAGGATATCGCCATTCATCGATGGCATCTACTTGATTCCGGAAATCGCCAATTTCGTTATGCATATCGCTCTCATAGAAAAAGATGATATCATTTGGACCATCTTCAGAGCGTGTTTTCCCTACGATGTGGATAACCTCAACGACATCGTGGCCGGGACGCATAGCAGTGCGTCGACGGTAAAAGAACATGTCCCCAGTTTCAAGAACATGTGAGCACACTTCGCCACCATTCCTAGTAACAAGAGCAAACTTCCGAAGTCCAACTCTCGACAAATTATCAGTAGATGTCTCTTTACCTAATTCACCAATTTGATCTTGGACAGAGCCATCTGCATACAGTGCCTTCCAAACCAGTTTATTAGTGTGGAAATAGTTGCTAGCGTTGGGACGTGGATGTGGTGACAATACAACCGGACCTTCTACAACATCGGTGGACACAACTAATGGATGATTGGCTTCCGTCCCTTGCATGACGGGTGGCTCCATCTCCAAGATATTGACCCTAAACCCATCATCGGATGATTTACCAACAGACTTTGCAGCCTCTGGCATATCTTCCTTACTAATAGGGGCGGTCCATTGTTTGATCGTTACTTTTGACATTCCGTTATCATCTTAGCAATTTGTTTGGGATCGATTTTCATAATCTACTTGAGATCAGCAGTAAGATCAATCTCCTCGAGGGATTCGCCTTCAACACCTTTGATGCGTTCTAGATCTGCCTTACGCTGTTCCTCTATTGCCTTAATCATATCATCGTTAGCCAAATGACTAATACGACAATAAAGGCAATACCCTTGCTTACCACATCCGTCACAAGAATGGCCGCCAACATCTTCGTCGAATTCAAGACCAATTTGCTTGGATAGAGAAGTTGATAGAGAAATAATCTTTCCCTTTTTGGGTTCCTTCAGGCGGGGGAGCATACACCAATATTTATCACCTTTTTTCAGAGACTTAGCTTGCCTGGCTAATTGCTCTTGTGGGGTATTGGTTCGTTCAGCCATAATTGTCCTCTATGTCTCGTCGAAGAGCCAAGTGAATGTCTCTTGGGCAGTTGTACCTGCAGAAGCTGTAGTAGCAACTGTCAATTGATAAACAACCAATTCCCCGAGTGCTGTATCGGTTGTGGTGGTCGAACCAGTCACAGTCAACGGCGCACCAGACGTATACATCGTGAAATCCGGCGGAGCGGCCGTGGTGAGCGTTGTTCCATAATTGGTCGTATTTAGAGCATCACCGGTAGTACCAGTCATTCCGGTGGCTTGGACATATCCAGAAGCTTTGGCGGCAACAGCACCGACACCAGTTCCGAAATTGGCGGAACCATCACCATGCCATCGAATATTATCGATCGTCCCTGATGGGGCTACATCAACCGACAGCCTTGTGGCAACCCAAAATGATCGGTTGGTACCGGCCGCAGGAATTTTAATAGGGTTGGTACTACCAGAAGCAGTTGCCTGATGTGTATCGACAGCATTGGCAACGGTATTAGCACTGGTAATATCTGTTCGAGTAGGCGAACCAGAAGCACCAGTCCAACGCCTAATCGTTACTGTCGCTGCCATTTTTGCACTCCTGAAGTTATGTTGTAACTTTGACGGAGCAGATTATACTTATAATACACAATTGCCCTCAACCAGAATTTGTCACAAGTTTCACGAATGCCAATTTCTTGCCGCCAAATACCTTTTTATATCCATGCTTTTGGGCATAAATCGCTTCTTTGACATTATTCAATCTTGCACGATTGTATAAAGTCTTTTTATGGATAACAATTCCAAGGTCATCTATGTACCAATAATCAGGTGGAATTTCATGGTGAAGATCAAAATTGCATGCTTTATAAACAGTACCAACATGACCGCGAGTTGTGTCAGCATAGGCGATTACAGCATCAGCCTGTATTGATTGCAAAGTCCTTGATACAAACCATGATCCTAGATTTTTCTTTTGGAATTTAGGATCAATACAAAGTCGTGATAATTCCTTCAAATTTCCAAGTCCGATAAATTTTTCTGTTTGTTGTCTAATTGGGTTACTGTATAACACCACCGCAATCAACTCATCTCGATACCAAGCCCCATATGCTAGACCACCTCTATTACCGCCCAAATAATGATATGCATCTAAAAGTGACTTACAATCATGCCGCGAAACTTCTGAGACTTTTAATTCATTAAATTCAAAATCTGTTATTTCAACAGACCTGTGGAGTTTGTTCCTTAACCTATTAATCAATTTATGTAGATCTGAAAATTCATTTTCCCAGATATACATGATTTCATATTGTGGAAAATACTTATTAATATATGTAAATTTCGAACTATCATTCTTTTTCGCATTTTTCAATGAATGCCAATATTCACCCTGGACTTCGATCAGAATATCACACGGTGTCGATTTGACTAAACAGTCAAATGAATAATGACCGATTAGAGTTGCAGGTCCTTCTCGACAATACTCAATGTCAAGATCATCGAGAGTATTATATAACAGTAATTGGATGCTACTTACTTTAGGATTAGAAGAGAGATACTCCGCATGTTTCTGGCGATACTCTGGTTCATTCCATTTTAATGCAATTGATGATTTAAAATCTCTCAACTTTATTCCAAGTTCACACATCAAATCATGAACATAAGTATACGACCACCCAACCAATTCAGATATTTGGTTAATTGATAAGCAAGTATATTTGTCTTCTAGAAATTCTTTATTTGCCCACTGCTCTAAGGGCAAACTGTTCTCTCTATTTCCGAAAGTGATTATTTTAGTTTCTTCTCTTTTCCTAAAATTGACTCCGGAAAGCAGTAGTTTATTACGCATCACAGAATAAACTACATTATAGTCTTTAGCAATATCTGCTATTGATCGGCCAGATTCGTATCCCGCCTTAATTTTCTTTAACGGGATTTTATTAATATTTTGTCTAATTTCTGAAACAGTTCTTGATTTTATTCCAAATTTCTTTGCTGCAAACCGTACAGCTGTGCTGGTTCTGCTGACTATAGAAGCAATCTCCTCCCATGACAAACCCTCCACAATATATTTCTGGCACAACCATTCTCTAGTTCTCCAAATCCCGTTTTCCATCATACACAATCTCTAACACGAAATCTTTGTATACAAAAAAAGAGTTAGACGGGAAATCCCATCTAACTCTTTACCATGCTCACAATCAATCTTAGACCAAAACGTCCGGTGTCAAACCGCGAGTATCCTCATGTAGATCGCGGGTAAGTCCAGCGACAGTATTGCTGAGGAATTTGTCGTGGCCAATCTGGAAACCGAAATCGATTTCGGTAATGTTGGTCTGGGCGTTCGCAAATGACACTTGGTCCTTCAGACCGATGACAATCGGGAAACCACGAGTCGCGTTGTGACGTGCTTCACCCATATACGGACTGAAATCAGCCGTGGTGGTGTCACGTGTCTTCACTTCGACCAGGATTTCGTCCGCAGGTATGCTCATGACCAGCGGACGGAGTCTTTTGATCAAAGCGGCGACGGACTCGTGCCGATGCATCTGCCGAAAGGAACGGATCCTTCGGAACACCTGAATGTCGGTGTTGGCAGGTTGTGCAGCCATGAGATCATCTCCTAAACTGGTTTTGTTCGACTCTCTATTTTCTCGAACTACAACTTATTTTTGAGCGAAACCATGGCTTTTCACACTAATTGCAACGACGGCGGAAAAGTCGAAAACGAACAGATCGTTGCCCGCAGGAATTATAATTCTGTCGCACACCACGGGAATTCCTAAAGACGCGGACGGGAGCCGTCACGGCACGAAACAGGGGACGTCGAACATTGCATGTTCCATTGCTACATTGCTGGGCTTGAGCCAAAGAAGCAAAGAACAACAAAACAATAACAGCCAGTAAAGAACGCATGGGGTGATCCTCCGTGGGGAATTGGGGTGGGACAATATAATAGGGGCAACTATTTACTTTTGAGATCTGCCTCAACCATCATACCAATTAATTCTTCAAACATCACCTCTGGCTCCCACCCAAGTTTATCTTTAGCCTTAGATGGATCACCGCACAATAAACTAACTTCAGCGGGCCTCATGAACCGCTCATCCGTAACCACGTAATCATCGGGGTTCAGATCCACACGGTCAAAAGCCGCCTTAACAAACTCCCGAACACTATGGGTCTCACCCGTAGCAACAACATAATCATCAGGCTCATCCTGTTGCAACATCATCCACATAGCACGGACATAATCACCAGCAAACCCCCAATCCCTCTTAGCATCTTGATTTCCCAAAGCCAATTCCTTCTGTTCACCATTCTTTATCCTGGCCACAGCATTCGTGATCTTCCGAGTCACAAATTCCAAACCACGCCGTGGGCTCTCATGATTGAACAAAATGCCAGAAGTACAAAACATCCCATAACTCTCACGGTAATTCAGCGTAATCCAATGCCCATACAACTTGGATACACCATACGGACTACGGGGATAAAATGGAGTAGATTCCCTTTGCGGAATCTCCTGCACCTTACCAAACATCTCACTCGAGCTGGCTTGGTAGAATCGGATCTTGTCATTCACATGCCGGATCGCCTCCAGCAATCGTGTAACCCCAAGCCCCGTCATATCCGACGTCGAGACTGGATGATCCCAACTAGCGTGAACAAATGATTGTGCCGCGAGATTGTAAACCTCATCGGGCTGTACGTTCTCGATCAACCGAGTCAGAGAGCCCTGGTCCGTCATATCCGACTGATGCAGAGTAATCAGATCAGTGATATGAGCAAGACGAGAAGTATTTGGGGTGCTACTCCTTCTTATCATCCCATGAACTTCATAACCCTTCGACAACAATAGTTCGGCAAGATAAGATCCCGATTGCCCATTAACACCTGTAATAAGTGCTTTATGTTGATTGCTCATTATAGAATTTCATTCTTCTTGGGTTAATGATACCATAGTGATCTAACCATCTTTTAAGTGTCTGTTGAGTAACTCCATAATGCTTAGCCAATTGAATACCGGATAGTTGAAGTATTTGAGTTTGAAGAATCTCGACTTTGGGACGTTCTTTTCTCGGCTTTCTGCATTGTCTTCGTCTAGTATTCCATTTATAAAGATATTGTTGAGTAGCCAATGGACGAAGCCAATCAAGAAATTTTGGTGCCGATCGGCCCTTGATACGCACTCTATTACTGCTTGGGGTTATTGAAGAATCGAAACCCAATTTCGACAATTGAAAACATAATATACTTATAGACTTAGCATCAAAATCGTCAGTGCATAATTGCAAACCATAATCAACTTGATAGCCGTCTCCAACAAACCACCAATAACAAGCAATTTGCGATAATTGTAAGTTGGATGGCACGATCTTCTTTTTATTAATATACCATTTGTTCCAACATGGTTTCAAATCTGTGTAGAATGATGACTTAAAGTGCCAATAACCAGTCTTAGATACCCATGGTTTTGAAAAGTGTAATCCATCGAAAACTGTGGCAATATCTACCAGAGTCTCTCGGAACTTGCAACCATATGTCATTCTTGCAGATACTGTTGAATTACCATCTAAATGTCCATCTCCGAGAAGAATACCATCCAAAGCAGAAGATTGGTTAGCGGTAAGATTTGCGACCTTACATCCGAGCCGCACCGCTTCTGACGTAGTTCTCGCCACAATCCCATACTTTCTACAATTTTTGCGAATAGTTTCTTTATGAATCCCAAGTTTCACAGCTATTTGGGAATGCGACATGTTGTTAGAGTATAGCTCACCCAACAAAGAAGCATATTCATCTTCAGTAATGCCCAATTTCTGATGTGGATATTCCCAAGAACCCATATGACCTTTGACCTGTAAAACCTGTGATATGTTTGCTTCAAAGATAAATCATGAAGCTCAAAGCAATTATAGAATCTGAATACGACGGCCTCGAAGACGCCGACGAATTTTCAGATCCTCACGCATGCCTACATTGTGGAGAATCTGAAGCCTGGGCATGGTGTAACCAATGCCATGCCAACATATGCACCGATTGTGGAACATCCGGTACATCGGTAGCTGAAGGTTGGGTATTCTTTATAGTTCCAGGAACCAGGTCCGATCCACCATACATCGAAGATGCCTATTGCCCGCAACACCGGGACATGATAGGGCCTGACCCACCCACCAACATTGTGGGACTTACGCGATACGACTCGCCCAGCTTCCCGAACTGGATGTCACCATCAGCATTCCAAGCATACCTCCGCGATGAGTACAGAGATGGGGAAACTTGGGATGGTGGTCACGGGAAGCGTGGTCAGTGGGAGCATGGGGAAACTTGGGATGGGGAAACTTGGGATGAAATCAGCGAATCGATTAGTGATTACGACGGACTTGAGGACGCAGACGAGTTCAGCAACGACATCGAGTTTATGGGTGAAGCCAATTTAGGACCCCATATCTTCAGGGTCTGGCATCATAAACAGCTCAACAGAATCTCAATGGAAATCAATGGATATGAATTAGGATTCGAAGATGATCATATGCCAACGGCCCAAAAAGAAGATATCCTCAAGAAACTAATCACTCTACGGCCAGATTTAGTTCCATTCGTCAAAGACCACAGCATCAATGGACAACTCATGGATACCGGTCTAGCACTGGTGCAAAATCAGCACAATGGGCAATTGGCTGTGCGAGGCGTGGGCGAAGACAGACGCCGAAACTATGATACCTGGTGAGTCAGGAAATTCTAGCAAAGTTCTGTAGCCAAGCCCCGTCTACCAATTTCTCACCTTTGCCATAGACCACATCGACCACACCCGTGAGATACCGTAGATCAAACGGGCTCCAACCAGCCTTAGACATTATCGGCCGCCCACTATCCGCAGTCTTAGTAATGTCGATAGCAGTAAAAGATGCCTCATATCCAGGCTGTAAACGGCCTATCTTCCGGTCAGTGAACTCGCCCAACCGTTTACCAGGATTCTTACAGGCTATATTAAACACAGTGGACACATCAACCTTCTTTTCTTGGACCAACCAAGCAACAAACGACCCAAATGTGTCCAAAGATGGCACCCCACATAAGCCAGAACGGATCTTATCAAGGGCTAAATGTGGAACATGGCCGCTCACCAAATAGTCGAACACGCCCAAACAATCGAACAATCTCAACTGTTCCTTGGCCGTAGGGAGAGGTGGATTAGTCCGCAAATACTCAGACTTATTATGCATATCAGAGTTGAAATAAAGATGATGTGGCGTAATCGCTATCGGATCAGCAATACCCAAAAATTCATCAACAGACGCGGTGACCAGGAAATTAGGCGGTAAATGGGTTATCTCAAGTGCCAACGCTTCGGTACGTGGATCATCTGATATATCAGCAAGAGCGGTAATCCCACCATTCAATGCAGCCACCGCCGCAGACTGATATGTCTCTTGTCCAAAGTCGCAATAAGCACCGAGATCGACAAATCCTGGAAAGATGATATGAGAAGTCCTAAGAAAATGACGGTCAATAAAACTGCCATACTCATCAAACAAATCATTCCTCGGACTTTGAGGTTTCCTGATTAATCTTTTGATTACACCATCTTCGAATTCCAGGATACCAGGTTTTAGCCCATCTTCTTCTACGATATTTCCGTAAATGATCATTATTCAACTCTCAGAAAACATGGGGTCTCACATTTGAGCCTACCAAATATGATTCCACCCACAAACCGGCATAAATCGTCATCAACGTCCCAGTCATACTCATTATTTTCATTTACACTAATATTCCATTCTTTCAGAACTTGCCGCAGTTCAACTCCGGACGGATATTGCTGACGATACCCAAACACAAGACGATGGAACGTCTCTATATCCGGATTTGTGTCCGAAAGGCGGTCTGTAATTTCAACACGTGTTGGTGGCCGACCATTACTCTCACCAGATACTCGACATTGATTAGCAATCCAGATTGTGCGACAGGTTTCGGCCAATACCTTTACCGCATCTGAATCATACCGCACTAATGGAACATCATCTTGGATATCCATCAAGTGGATTACCGTACGATATAACACATAATATGTCTCTGGAGCCGCAGCAGCCCGGAAATCCTCAATTTCATATCTGGCTTTGAACCAGTCTAGAGTAACGAGCATTTCGTCGTAATCATCACATGTTATTTCCTTGGTGAGAACCATAGCAGATGATGGGTTGGTGTAATGAGCGACCGCTTTGATAGACAGTGCAAATGGGTCATCACCCTCATTAGTGAGGATAACAAAATCCCCTGCCACCGGTCTCATTGAAAAAGCAATATTAGGAATAGTTAAGCTACAGGTTGAACCAGAATGAATACCAACTTGTAGTTCAACCCGAACAGGTAAAAGAATCATCGTTATTTAGCCAAAACAGATAGAAAGCCCGACGATAAATACTTAACACCGAGCAAACTAAGACAATGATGGCCAACGAAGATATGGAATATCATTTAACTGCCTAACTAGAGCATCCCACGATAAACGCTGTGCTGGAAGATGCTCACCGATAGCATGATACTCAAGTTCAGGCCAAGGAACCGGGTCCCCCGCCTTAGCGATAAATTCCCAATTAGGATTGCTAGCTTTACCATATTCAGTGTCCATATAGACACTGCCACCATTAAGACCAGACGATAGATTAGCTATTGGGATCCAATAAGAATTACCCTGATAAACAAACCAATGGCCCTCACGCTCACCAACATATCTGTACCTGAATTCATCCCAAATTGGACCTCTAAATTCGTCTGCATCCTCAAGTCCGTCGTAATCACTCTCATTGAGCGATTTAGGAGGACCGAACCGTTCACAGGTTTCGCAATTCTCTACATCAGGGTAAGGCTCACTCTTCGGGAATTTCTTGCCGCAACTTGGGCAACATTTCTTTTCGGAGATAGTTCTAAGACGCATGACACCTCACCTAATAAGATGCCTCGCCCACGTCCCAGCTCTCTTCATCCCCATCATCATACTCATCATCGATCTCCTCATAATCACCACGATCGAATTGAGCTGGGGTTTCTGCCTCTAGATGAGCCATCAACTCTATGAGGGTTTCGCGAGGACCGGCCGGATCTTGTCCGGACTTTATGGATTCGAGAGTATCGGCCAGCAACTTGTGTATTAGTTGTGGCTCTTGTACTGCTAAAGTAGAAACAACACCCGCCAAAGAGTGCCCTTTTGGGACGATTTGTAGGAATGCACGCCACAATTGCGGACCAACCTGGATTAGCCATGGTTCATCCTCAAGACGATCAGCTTCTTGGTAGATCCCAGCAAGTTGATTCTTGTCCAGACCCTCGAGACCATGATAAGACAATAATTCCATAGTCCCCTTCACCAGCTCTTGAACAAGAACCGGGAAATTGATAGCACGAGCGATGACCTTAGCTTCCGATATCTCTTGCTCAGCCTCTAGCTCAAAGTCACCTTCTTGTGTCTCCTCTGCCTCGTACTGGCTTTCGGCGTCTGGGCTATCTTCGGCCTCATTATCCCCGTACTGGACGCGGGAAGTACCAACCGTGGCGTTGTCGAGCATCTCTCGGGCCATGTTTGCAAAATCGAGTAGCCAGTAATAGTGAATAGAACCACTGGCAAACTGCCCGTAAGCCTGCAACAATTGTGGGTTGATCTTCGCTAATTGTTCTTTGGCAGCATGGTGAATAGATGCCATGTTATGAACCGCCGCCCCCTGAGTCAGGGTATTCATGGTGATTCGCTTATTCACCTGTTCCCGATCAATACCAACATTCTCGAGATCAATACCAACATTCTCGATATCTGTTGGTTCTGGGATCGCATCGTCTCCTTGACCAACAGCCTGAGGTGGCTCCAGCTTTCCGTCGAGCATCTCAAGCGGGATGCCCCAGGTCTCATGGACTAATTGCATCGCAAGTTGTTCTAAATGCTGCTTATACGGTGCTTCAAGACGTGCAACTTGTTGAAACGCCCGCCCTACCAACTGAGGAGCCATTTGAGCGACTCGCTCCGGTTCCATTTGTTGGAGTTGCGGGAAAGCCTTCATAAGTTGTTCTACACTATGACCAAATGCACCTTCCGCAGTTTCAGCCCCATACATTGCCATAAGTGGATGAGCAGCAAACGGATGCCGAGATTGCCTAATCCCACCCCAGAATTGTTGGGTAGATGGGTGGCTCCCGCGTTCAAACCCCTCGATGATCATGGGGAGATCACCAAAGAACGTATTGGGGTCTTCAGTAATTAAAGATGCAATATAATCGACACGTTTATTCATATACTATATTTGATATAGAAGTAAATGTTACATAATCATCTCCCCCTGGATGTTCCCAACAAGTTCACTTACGCCCAGGTTCCAATTATCCGTACACGGTGATCCTTGTCCTTGACGGTATCACCGCTGCTGGTCCAAATGCGTTAAATTCTTTCGATTTAACGCTCCCAGCGGTTGTCGACCTCACACTTCTCGGCTCAAATTGAGCACTATAGTAGATTATAAAATACGGCGGCCGATGGCTAGGATTTGCACCCGCGACATCCGTCCCGACAGGACGTTACTCTGGACTACCTCCGCAGGGTAATACCCCACGGCTGGCTCCAAGTGGCTGAGTTACACCGGGTAGCACCGCATTGAAGCAGGGCCACATAGCTTCCGCCGTAGTATCTTTCCGTTAGGCGTTCGGCTTGATCTTGACCGATGCCTTCGCCGGAGAAATTTGTTTCTTCTCTTCTTTGGCGACACCCTTCTCGATCAGCATGGCCTTGAGACCAGTAACCTGACCAACCCGCTCTTCGTCGATGACGAATGTGATCTTCTCGCTGCCTTCTCGGGGTTCTGTGACGTCGACGCGACCCTTGCCGGGCACCTCGATGTTCAATTTGCTGCCATTGGCGAAAGTTCGTAGTTCTTCCTTCTTCGCGTTGAGCCGCTCCTGCAATTCGGCCATCTCGATATGCAGATCGAGAGCTGAATCCGCCAATTCTTGTCCGACGTTTTCAATTGTTGTCGTCATCGTGTTCTCCGTAGATATCGCATGGCCTTGAAATTGATCAGACGTGTTACCACGCCATTCCTGCAATCGATTCCACCAGAGATCAATCACTTTGATGCTTATATGTACGCAGTAGTACAACGTAAGCCGGGTAAGGATTTCCCAGATGAGGAATGGGGGACAGACGCCAGGATAGACCCCTGCGAACTAGATTGGGAACACATGTCGATCAGAATGACACTCCCGGAGAAGATAAACTACGGGATAGAGAGCTTCGATGATTTAGACCCCGAGTTCTTCGAGGCAATCGAAGCTGCGTTCATATCACTTATGCACGGATGTCTCACCTAATATGGCTAGCCCACGCCGCCTTCTCTATAGTGGCGATCGTAATCTTGATTCTCATCAAGAAATTGTGTGCCGCTGTATTACCTTACGTGCGGTGGATACGGCGTCAATAAGAGCCCGCCAATTATCCGGAATCCGTGACTCTAAACGCGGATCATTCCCCCAGTTAAGCTGATCGAAGCTCTCTGCTGGGGTAAACGCCGAAACTATTCGGTCGTTACGATGCTCATTACGGCCAGTTTGGCGACCGAGACCAGTTTGCATCAAAATGTTTCTGAGCGTCACCTTCCAACTTGGTGAATCATACTCAGTTGGCTCTTCCGTCTTCGCCAGAAAATCCAGGACTTTAGGGAGCCATTGTTGGGCTGTCATTCCGGCTTCGACGCCGATGTGCGGGATGGTGGTATGTGCTCTCTTCCTAAGGAGATACAACCCAAGCCCACCTGTTTCTCTGTCAGTACGACTCCTGGTTTGAGGAGCGGCAATTGTGTACCAGCCATCTGGCCCACCAACATCAAAAACAAAGTAGGTGGTATCTGGGAAATACTCATTGATGCCCCGACCCCAAAGAGCACTAGGTCTGAAATAATCCAATTCCTCATATGCCCTTTCCAGGGTATCATGCCACACAGTCTCCCAGTCATGTTCATTTTCTGAACGTGTTGTCGTTGGTTTTGGAGGTTTTGGTCGACGGATTGTTGGTTCTCTCTCAGGCACCGGTTCAGGCTTGATTGTTCCATACCAAGGATCTTCATCCTTATCAACCAGGTATTGATCAATTTCACGTTCTACTTTGTCCAACGGTAACCCCGTCTTCGCAGCCATCAGCCCAGACACCTGGCCAAACAACTCATGTAATGCCTTCCTAGAATATTGGTTCTTCTGAGTAAGAACCGTCCCAATGCTTTTAGCAATAGCTTCTGGAACATCCTCAGCAAGCAATTGCTGAACCAAATCAAAAGAAATTGTTTGTAATTTCATACCGTATTTTTACTTGTATGACTACTCACGAAGATACATTTCCTCGAGACAGACGTCATACTTGTCTCGTTTGTTATGAACAACTTTCATATGTGGCGTCTGTGTTCCCTTCTGTGTGTCTCTACTTCTCTGCTTATTTCTAGAACTCGGACGGAAGTGTCTCTCTTCACGGGGAAGTTGAAGATTTGGACTTTCCAACCAGCTTCTTCGATTTTCTTCATGTCTTCAGCAGAAGCTTCTAAAGTTCCTATGATGTAGTCCCGATGTGTGTTCCTTTTAGCGAATTTTTGGGCTATTATTTTGGTGGAGAACATGGGAACCGTGACCCCATCGATTTCCAGCACCAAAATTGGGGCGATACGGTGCTCTCGGAGTTCACGCATCATCTCCTGGCCGGTCATCTGGCCATCGCTAGAGATCGCAAAAAAGTGACCAATCATATTAGTTCCAAAGGATGCCCGGTCCACCGCCTGACGTTACTGGCCAACTTGTTGACAGATGGTACCACCAGCACGCTGCGAATGACTTAGCGGTAGGTTCGCGGATTCGCATCGATCGATCGAACATACCGGACACTAGAACTACAATACAGCCGTGGGCTTCAACCAAGTGTCTTCCGACTAAACTACACCGCACATAAGCGAACCGTAGAGGATTTGAACCTCACACCGACGTGGTTGGACCGAGTGCTGTTAACAGGGTACGCTCACAGCACACGGTTCATTTATCATATCTAGCCTTGTACCGAAGGCCGAGATTATTGCTGAGTGATAAGGAAATTTATAGCTAGTGTTGTCGGCCACAATTTTCTCAATCCTTGCTAATCCCTTCTAACTCCTGCCAATGTGGAGCAAAATTCCGGTCCGCCAAATGTTCAAAGGTCGCTTGTAATATCTCTTTGAACAAGACTTAAATCTCCAGTATTGAGTTAATCACCTGCAAAGGTAAATAAGGCATATTAACGTTTCCACAACACACACGGAGAATAGAATCATGAAACGAATAATTTTGCCACTTACATTGTTTGCAATGGCACTCGTATCACCTGTCGCTGCCACTGAATTTGGACCTGGAACACACATTGTTAATAAACTAATCCTCAGAGTGCCAACGATCGCCGAGCAACAAGCGGGTGCAAAAGTGACTATCACTGTCCCATTATCTGTTGTAACCATTGGTCCACAAATCGAACCAATCAACCCACCAATCGACCCTCCTGTTGACCCACCAATCGACCCTCCTGTCGACGGTACTATTTCGGAAGCAGTCAAACAAGCAACAGCTGCGATTCCTGTTTACACTGACAAAGAAAAACATCAACGAACTATTGCCTTTACCCTAACATTTTTATCACAGGCAATTCCGTCCGATTCTAACCCATCAACCGAAGTGAGAAATGAGTTACATAAAGCATGTGATCTCGCACTTGGTAATGCTGCTTCCCAATGGTCGCCTTGGTGGGAAGTTGTCGATTCCAAGACCGCTACAATGACAAATGCTCAATATAAAGCAGCGGTTCCGTTGATCGCAACGGCAGTCACCAACACAGCTCCGAATGCTGCCGGGAGTGAGTCTTTTGGCGTGCCAAATTTTGGGTTACCAGATGGGTTTCTTGCGGAGCTATTCAAGATTTTACTCCCTATCCTGTTGGAATTGTTATCTGGACTATAGAAAGGCTGATGAACCATGCAACCACGATCAATTATTCTATGCTTGCTTTTGATGGTTTTTGGCATATCATCTGCCCAAGCACAACGAGCAACACTTGTAAAATTACCAACTGGTCAACATATTGGCATCGCCTATACGTCGTCTGGCGAAATGATAGTGCTAACCAATATCCAGATCCTCGAGTTGCCAAGCCCTACACCACCCCCGGCAAAGATCAAAAGAGCGATAGTGGTGATCGAGTCGGGGGCATCAACACAAGAGACCGCGATCCTAATCGCGGGAATCAGGAACAACCAGACACTATCGCGGAAAGTAGTGATTCTAGACCCGGACACCAAGAACGAACAGAGGAAGTCAGACCCACAAATTCAAGCCGCGATCAAACTGATGGGAGAAGACGTCTCTTTCCCCGCCTTAATCGGTTTAGACGGCGACGGTAAACCTGTCTTAGTAGTACCAATCAAAAAGAATGCTAAAGTTAGTGATATCGAATTACAACTAAAAAAGTGGGGACTCTGATATGCCATACGTTTCTCCATCAATTCAAACCATCACCGATGACATTCTTGACGTTGACCTTGCGGTCGAATCTCGCAAGGTAAACCGTCTCATGGGATACATAGCAGACGACCCATTAGACATAAATATGGGGCTCACTGATTACGGTGCCGATAATAAGATCTATCCACGATCAGAATGGCCTGATCGCATTGAAGCGATGGATAATGCCAAAGCATGGAAGCAATACCGCATCACTTATCGACATGATCAAAATGGCGAACCATCTTGTGTCTACAATATGGCATCCTCAATCGTCGAGACTGCCTGGAATACACAATTTGGTGATCACAATGCTATTAACTTGTCGCCGATTTCAGGTTACCGGTGGAACGGATCCCCACGCAGTGGTTCCAATATTTATGGTTCAGCCAAGTGGTGCGAAGAAACAGGCTTGCTTCCACTTCGTGATGACCGCAACCTCGAACTTGTTAAGCGTGGTCTGTTCGATCATACCCATCCACATAATGGGTATCATGGCAAATTCATGGATGATTGGAAAGAGACCGCGAAATGCTTTCGACTCCAGGAATGGTATCGAATTGAATCTGTCGAAGCTTGGGTTTCAGCTGCAATCAACGGATTCGGCCTCGGTGGCGGTCGTGATGGTCATGCGATTTTTCATTGCCTTATCGGCATTGATGGCAGAAACATCTACAGTGGCTATTCAAATTCTTGGGGTCCGTGGGGTGCTACCCTGGAGATTAGCGGCGGAGAAAAATTGAAATCGTTCGGATTTGATAGTGAACGTAAGATTCAAGCAATGGTAAACCATGGTGCTTATGCAGGACGTACAGTGCTTCGCCCATCTTGGATGCGTGAGAACATTCATACGGCCGTGTGAAAGCAACACTCAATCGCTCTTCCAAAAAGAGCCATATTGACATGAGACAAATTGCATAATCTCATCAATTCCTAATCCTTCAGCGACCAATGGCCCCAACCACGAATTCACTGCTGTGATGCTAGATTTGGTCTTCGTAGACCCCGAATTTGTCCATAGATGCATCAACTTCTAGGGATATGTCTGGATTTTCCGTGATGAGGTTGGCGATTAATCTGACTCGATTTTCAAACCATTGGTGCATTGGAGATGCTGCCTTATAATCGCCAGGTATATTATACTGTTCTAATTCTTCTGGCTTTTTCGCTTGTTTTTCGGCTTCTTCTTTCTCTTTACGTTCTTCTTCCCTTTTTTGGTATTCTTCTTTTTCGCGTTTTCGTTTCTCACGAAATTCTGAGCTCCAGAGCGAGCGATTCCAGAGCGATTGTTGGATATTTTTTATTTCAGTTTGGGCTGCCTCTTTATTGACAATACCCTTTCGCATCAGTGCTCCAGCACCTTGAATAGTGCCTCTTAACTTTTCTAATTGCTGATGGTTCATGCCAATTTGAGCCATGAAGTTTGGGTTCAGATCTAGCAGGTCATGTAGCCAAACCCAAAATTGATCATCAATACCGATATTTTCATTAGCATAATCCTTCTGCAAACTCGCAATTATGTCCTTAAAACTGAATTTCTTAATCATTGCCTGTAAAATATGATTCTTGAACCCTTCAAATCCTGGGATATCATTTAAAGCACCACTAGCATCCCCCAGTATGAATCGATTCATTAAATCGGCTGGATCTTCAGAGTCTGACTCATCAAGCATTTGTCCGATTACAACTTCTACAGGCAGGTTATCCGGAATCTTCAGGTTGTGTAGACCACTTGGTGCTCGCCGTATTCCAGCTGCCGTAGCGGACGAAACCCATTGGGCGAGATGGTCCTTATAAGCCTGCTTCATAAACTTTAGATTATACTGCCCATCCTCTGCTTGGTCAACAACACCTTGAACGGCGGTTGGACGTCCATGGACGGTTGTTCGCACCTCGACCTGACGAAGCTTTCTACCATTCGCAATATCGAATATGACGTCACTGATTATGCCTGTGTTGAAACCCGCCGCTTTATATTGTCTATATGCCTTTATTGCTTGTGCATATTTGTCACTAGCTCCAGTCAACATACTTACTATATTATTTGGGGTTGTAGCAGCAGACCCCATCGTTTTAAGAAAATCCCTACGACGCCAATTCTCTTGAAGATTATGGCCGCTATGTTCCGCAGGCCCAGAACAGGCAGGACAGTAGGCTATGAGTAAAGTCTCTGGATATGTATGGTTTATCCCGAGTTGTTCTGCTGTTCTCCAAACAAATTCTTCTCGTTCTGCACATTTGGTGCAGTATTTTCGCTCGCAATTTTGGCAGTAGCGTATATTCTCACGCAGCTGAGTCAAATCGTATCGATCACCGCAATTATAACATTCTTCATGATAATGATCCCCGAATTCATCAGCATCTTCGAGACCATCGTAGTCGCTAGCCTCTAAAACAGGCTTCCAGCGGGTTCCGTCTGGATTGTATCCAAATTCCTGACCATCTTTGGTTTTGAGAAAATATGCAC
>Ga0098044_1000043_pt1 | contig 69623 bp, 54 predicted proteins | sample 10_taG_FD_75053 | JGI IMG/M metagenome (GOLD analysis project Ga0098044, IMG submission 75053) | Marine viral communities from the Subarctic Pacific Ocean - 10_ETSP_OMZ_AT15264 metaG | ecosystem: Environmental > Aquatic > Marine > Oceanic | place: Pacific Ocean | collected 2015-01-16 | reverse complement strand
GTGCCGGCAATGGTTTCGGACAGGCCATAGCCTTCCATGTAACGCAGGCCGGTAAGCTTGAAGAGTTTGTCGGACACCGCCGCCGGCATGGCTGCCCCGCCGCCACCGATATTTTCCAGCGACGACAGGTCGTAGTTTTCCACTTCCGGATCGGACAACAGATCGATGGCCATGGTGACAATGTTCACCCAGCGGCTCACCTTGTAGCGCTCGATCAGCTTGGCCGCCACCCGGCGGTCCCAACGGGTCATCAATACAATCAGCGAACCGCCATAGATGGGCGAATTCATAGAGCCCTGCATGCCGGTCACATGGAAGTACGGTAGCGTGGCCAGGGTGACAGACTCGGTGGTGCCATGGCTCCACACCGCCCCCTGCACGCAGGTGGCCATCACCGACGCATGGGTATGCATGCAACCCTTGGGCGCACCGGTGGTCCCCGAGCTATAGGGGAAGACCGCCAGATCATCCGGGCCGACCAGCAATTCGCTGGGTTTCCTGGCAGCGGCGATAACGTCCTTCCAGGCCAGGTGTGCCGGATCGGTCAGCGCAACCGCAGGCGCTTCCACCTCCGGCGGCAGGGGCAGGTCCGTGTCACGGACGATGTAATCGCTGTAAGCCGCCACAATCAGGTGGCGCAGATTCACCTTGCCCACCACCGGCGCAATCGCCGTCAGCAACTCCTGGCCACAGATCGCCACAGATGCCTCGGTATCTTCCAGGTAGTGCTCCAGCTCTGCCGCCCGGTTCATGGGGTTCACCGGCACCACAATGGCGTTGGCCCGCAGGATGGCGTAATAGCTGATAGTGAACTGGGGGGCGTTCTGCATGAACAGCAGCACCCGGTCGCCCTTCTCCACCCCCAGTGACTGCAGGTAACCCGCCAGGGCATCCACCTGCTCCTTCAACTGGGAAAACGTGATGGGGCTATCGTAATAATTGATCGCGTCCCGCTGTGGGTAACGCAGTGCAGACACCTCCAGATTGGTATAGAGGCTGGTCTGCGGCAGGCTCAGATGCTTGGGAATATTCTCTGGCCAGACCGCATGATGCCGATCAGACATGACTTACTCTCCCGAATGCAGCCCTACAGGGCCGCTTTTATTGTTGATGCCCGGAAAAAGCGGGCAAAACCGACAAGATCCGGCTAGCGCAGCCTGCTTATCGGTGAATACAAAGTGTTGACTCGCCGGTCAATCTGACACGGCCCACGGAGAGCGTCAATACTATTTTGGAACTACGTTTTGTTTTTTGAAAACTAATATAACAAAGGGAAAAAGCGGGAAGGCAGGGAGGAGGACCAAGAACATACCACCGGGTATGCCCGAGGCACACACCGGCTATCGGAAATTCGGACAAGTATTTTATTGGTGGGAAAGCGTGGCACCACGCCCCGTCAGGCCGGGGCTTCAGCCCCGCCGAGCAGGAAGGGGGAATGCTGCAGGCTGAACAGAAAGGTATCCACATAATCCGGCGCAGACTCCGCCAGATCGAAGCCCGATGGCTCCAGCAGCCAGTGCATAATCAGCCCGGTTAGCAGGCTGTGCAGCATGGTCACCGCACGACTAACGTCTAACCCGGCAGGCAACTGCCCTCTGGCCATGGCATTGCGGAACGTGGTGGCCAGCCCGTCGGACGCGTCATTGCACGCATCCTGCTGACGATGCAGCAGATCCAGGTTCTCACCACTGAATTCGCACTTCTGGAACATGATCTCGAATACCCGCCGCTGTGACGGGTCCCGTGCCACTTGCTGCAACAAATAGACCATAAACTCGCGCAGACGGCCCAACGGATCCATTTCGTCATTCGCCTCCGCCCTTTGGGCCAGGGCCTCAAAGGGCAAGCGCCGACGGTCCGCCATGGCCACAAACACATCGTGTTTGTTCTTGAAGTGCCAGTAAATTGCCCCTCGTGTCACACCCGCCTCACTGGCAATATCATTCAATGAGGCGGACAACACACCCTTGCGGTGGAATACCTGCTCAGCCGCATCCAGAATCCGGGTACGGGTTTCCATCGCTTCTGCCTTGGTGCGCCTGACCATAGGAGGCTCCCAAATGGAATTAAGGTTTTTTTGTGCAAGTTGGCCTACAGGCCTATACATACATTGTCGAATGTATATACTGAACCTGATTCAATTTTCATGCAAGCGTCACTGGTCTGTCTGCACGGGACCGGTCTGTGGCGTGCTTTAGCGTGTTTCCAAGCACTGAGGTGATTATGCGCAGCGGTTTCATTCTCCCCCTGATGGCAGGCGCACTCGTCCTGCAGCTTAGCGGCTGCGGCGATGCCGGCCAGCCCGGTCAACAACAACAGCAGGCCCCCAAAGCCGGTTTCGTCACGGTAAAAGCCGAAACCATCACCCTGAATCGGGAGTTACCCGGGCGTACCACTGCGCATCAGATTGCCGAAGTGCGGCCCCAGGTCAGCGGCGTCATCGAGAAGCGCTTGTTCGAGGAAGGCCAGGAAGTGGAAGCCGGCCAACCGCTGTACAAGATCGACTCGCGCACCTATCAGGCCGCCGTGGCCACCGCCAGAGCGGAGCTGGCCCGCGCCCAGGCAACGTTGAAGTCCAACGACCTGCGCGCCAAACGCTTCAAAAAGCTGCTGGATTACAAAGCGGTGAGCCAGCAGGAGTACGACGAAGCGCAGGCCCAGCTGGATGAGAACAAGGCCGCTGTGGCAGCCGCTCGCGCCAACCTGCAAAGTGCCCAGATCAACCTGGACTACGCCACCATTGAAGCGCCTATCAGTGGCCGCATTGGTCGCTCCAGCGTCACCGCAGGTGCCCTGGTCACGGCGAATCAGGCCAACACGCTGGCCACCATTCGTCAGCTGGATCCGATCTACGTGGACCTGACCCAGTCCAGCAATGAGCTGCGCCAGCTTCGTCAGGCCATGCAAGCCGGTGAGCTGCAGCAAGTCAGCGAGGATGAAGCCCGCATCACCCTGATTCTGGAAGACGGTTCTCATTACCAGGAACCCGGCGTTCTGCAATTTTCCGAATTTGCCGTGGATGAGAGCACCGGTTCAGTGACATTGCGCGCCCTGTTCCCGAACCCGGAAAGCGATCTGCTGCCCGGTATGTTTGTGCGCGGTCGCCTGCCGGAAGGCCAGCGCGAGGACGCCATTCTGGTACCCCAGAAAGGCATCACCCGCGATCCCACAGGCCAAGCCTATGCCATGCTGATCGACAGCAATGATCAGGCCAAGAAGGTGAAGGTCAGCACCGAACGGGCGGTGAAAAGCCAATGGCTGATCGCTGATGGCCTGAAAGACGGCGACCGGTTGATTATCGACGGCCTGCAACGCATTCAACCCGGCGCTCCGGTCACTCCGGTAGACACCGAGAATGACGACAACACAGGCGAAGCCGCCCCGCAAGAACAGCCCCAGTCCTCCGCCGAGAACACCGGCGAGGCACAAAGCGCAGCGCAATAACGCGCAACGACGAGAAACGGGATTCCCATGGCCAGATTTTTTATTGACCGTCCAATTTTCGCCTGGGTTATCGCCATCATCATGATGATGGCCGGTGCCCTGGCCATTTACACCCTGCCCATCGAGCAGTACCCCACCGTTGCGCCACCACAGGTGTCCATTGCCGGTAACTACCCCGGCGCCTCGGCGAAAACCGTGGAAGACTCGGTCACCCAGGTGATCGAGCAGCAAATGAACGGGATCGACAACCTGCTGTACATGAGCTCCAGCAGTGACTCCTTCGGTAACGCCGCGGTGAACCTGACCTTCGCCCCCGGCACCGACCCGGATATCGCCCAGGTACAGGTGCAGAACAAGCTGCAGCTGGCGACCCCACTGCTGCCCCAGGAAGTACAGCAGCAGGGCATGCAGGTCACCAAATCCTCTGACTCCTTCCTCATGGTGGCGGCCTTCACCTCCGAGGATGGCAGCCTGTCACGGGCAGACCTGGCCGATTATATTGCCTCCAACGTCCAGGACCCGGTCAGCCGCGTACCGGGCGTGGGCCAGATCCAGCTGTTCGGCTCCCCCTACGCCATGCGTATCTGGCTGGACCCGAACAAGCTGAACAAGTTTGATCTCACCCCCCAGGACATCACCCAAACTATCCAGGTACAGAACAACCAGGTGGCCAGTGGCCAGCTGGGCGGCGCGCCGGCCGTGGAAGGCCAGCAACTGAACGCCACCATCATTGCCCAGACCCGTCTGGAAGACGTGGACCAGTTCAAGAACATCCTGCTGAAAGTGAACCCGGATGGCTCTCAAGTCTTCCTGAAAGACGTGGCCCGGGTGGAACTGGCGGCCCAGAACTACGATGTGCAGGGCCGCTATAACGGCCAGCCCGCCGCCGGCCTGGCCATCAACCTGGCCACCGGCGCCAATGCCCTGGACACCGCCGAGGCCCTGCGTGCCCGTCTGGCAGAGCTGGAACCCTACTTCCCCGACAAGATGGAAATGGTGTTCCCCTACGACACCACGCCCTTCGTGAGCATCTCCATCGAGGAAGTGGTGCACACCCTGTTCGAGGCCATCATCCTGGTCTTCCTGGTGATGTACCTGTTCCTGCAGAACTTCCGCGCCACCCTGATCCCCACCCTGGCGGTGCCGGTGGTATTGCTGGGCACCTTCGCCGTGCTGGCTGCCTTCGGCTTCTCCATCAATACCCTGACCATGTTCGGCATGGTGCTGGCCATTGGCCTGCTGGTGGATGACGCCATCGTGGTGGTGGAAAACGTGGAACGGGTGATGCACGAGGAAGGCCTCCCGCCCAAGGAGGCCACCCGCAAATCCATGGGCCAGATCACTGGCGCCCTGGTGGGTATTGCCCTGGTGCTCTCCGCCGTATTCATTCCCATGGCCTTCTTCCCCGGGTCCACCGGTGCCATTTACCGCCAGTTCTCCATCACCATTGTGTCGGCCATGGTGCTGTCCGTGCTGGTGGCCATGATCCTGACCCCGGCATTGTGTGCCACCATGCTCAAGGCCAAGGACAGCGAACACCAGACCGATCACGGCTTCTTTGGCTGGTTCAACCGCACTTTCGACCGTGGCACTCGCCGTTACCAGGGCAGCGTGGAGAAAATCCTCGGCCGCCGGGGGCGCTACCTGTTCATCTATGTGATCATCGTCGGCGTGCTCGGTTTCAGCTTTATGCGGCTGCCCTCCAGTTTCCTGCCGGAAGAAGATCAAGGGATCCTGTTCACCCTGGTGACCCTGCCCGCCGGTTCCACTCAGGAACAGACCGTAGACGTGCTGAAAAAGATGGAGGACTACTATCTCAACGAAGAGTCTTCTGCCGTGGATGGTCTGTTCACCGTGGCCGGCTTCAGTTTCACCGGCCAGGGCCAGAACGCCGGCATGGCGTTCGTGAACCTGAAAGACTGGTCAGAGCGGGACCTGTCCGTGGACGGTGCCAACAATGTGGTTGGCCGCGCCATGGGCTACTTCTCGACCATCCGGGAAGCCATGATGTTTGCCCTGAATCCGCCTTCGATTCCCGAGCTGGGCAATGCCAGCGGCTTCGATTTCCAGCTGCTGGACCAGTCCGGCCAAGGCCATGAGGCCTTGATTCAGGCGCGTAACCAGATGCTCGGCATGGCCGCCCAGGATCCACGTCTGGCCGGTGTGCGTCCCAACGGCCTGGAAGACAGCCCGCAATACCAGATCGACATTGATCAGCAGAAAGCCAAGGCGCTGGGCCTGTCCATCAGTGACATCAACAACACCCTGCAGATTGCCTGGGGCTCCAGCTACGTGAACAACTTCGTGGACCGGGGCCGGGTGAAACGGGTGTATGTACAAGCCGATGCGCCCTACCGGATGCTGCCCGAAAACGTCAACGACTGGTTCGTGCGTAATAACCAGGGCGAAATGGTGCCCTTCTCGACCTTCGCCACCGGCCACTGGACCTATGGCTCGCCCAAGCTGGAGCGTTACAACGGCGTATCCTCGGTGAACATCCAGGGCAACGCGGCACCCGGCTACAGTACCGGTGACGCCATGGATGCCATGGAAGAACTGTCTGCCAAGCTGCCCGCCGGCTTCGGTTTCGAATGGACCGGCATGTCTTATCAGGAGCGTCAGTCCGGTGACCAGGCCCCGGCCTTGTACATCATCTCCCTGCTGGTGGTATTCCTCTGTCTGGCCGCCCTGTACGAAAGCTGGTCCATCCCGTTCGCGGTCATGCTGGTGGTGCCACTGGGTATCCTCGGTGCGGTACTGGCTGCCACCTTCCGTGACCTGAACAATGACGTCTTCTTCCAGGTGGGGCTGTTGACCACCATCGGGCTCTCGGCGAAAAACGCCATTCTGATTGCGGAATTCGCGCTGGAGCTGGAGCAGAAAGGCGAGCACTTGCTCAAGGCCACACTGGAAGCGGTACGCATGCGGCTACGCCCGATTTTGATGACCTCACTGGCCTTCATGCTCGGTGTAACCCCGCTGATGATCAGTACCGGCGCCGGCGCCGGCGCCCGTAACGCCATCGGCACCGGGGTATTCGGCGGCATGCTCACCGCCACCGTCCTCGCCATCTTCTTCATTCCGTTGTTCTACGTGGCGGTACGCAAATTGTCCGGCGTGCCCCTCGACGGCAAGAAGAAAGGCAAAGAGTAAGTCCAAGCGGAGTAACCCTGATGACCCGTAACCCTCTGACGCTCGCCCTTCTGGGCGGGCTGATGCTGGGTGGCTGCACCCTGGCCCCCAGCTACCAACAACCGGCCTCACCGGTACCCGCCCAGCTGGGCGAAACCACCGCTGACGGCGCCGCCGAATTGACACTGCCGGGCTGGTCCACGCTGTACCAAAGCGCCGAGCTACAACAACTCATCCAGAGCGCACTGGATAACAACCGGGATTTGCGCCTGGCCGTTCTGGATGTGGCCGCCCTGCGCGCCCAGTACCAGATCCAGCGCGCCGACCTGTATCCGAACCTGTCCGTGGATGGCAGCGGCACTCGCCAGCGCCTGCCCGGCGACCTGTCATCCACCGGCAGCTCCACCCTTTCTGATCAATACGGTGTTCAGGTTGGCGTCACCGCCTGGGAACTGGACTTGTTCGGACGCGTACGCAGCCTCAAGGATGCATCTCTGGAAACTTACCTGGCCAGCGAAGAGGCCCAGCGCAGCACCCAGCTGGCACTGGTGGCCCAGGTGGCGCAAAGCTACCTGACCCTGGTCAGCGACCGTCAGAATCTGGCGATCAGCCGTGAAACGGTCGCCGCGCAAGAGAATTCGCTGGCACTGATCCAGCGGCGCTTCGAAAGCGGGCTGGGCACAGAACTGGATGTACGACAGGCACAGATTGCCCTGCAAGGCGCCCGCGCCAACCAGGCCAGCTTTGAGCGCCAGGTCAGCCAGGATTACAACGCCCTGGCCGTATTGGTTGGCGGGCCCCTGCCCGCACTGGAATCGGTAAACCTGAACAGCGACACCCTCTCCCTGGTGGCGCCGGTACCGGAAGGGCTATCGTCCAGCCTCCTGACCCAGCGACCGGACGTGCAGCAGGCGGAACATCAGCTACGCGCTGCCAATGCCAGCATCGGTGCCGCGCGAGCCGCCTTCTTCCCGAGCATTCAGCTCACCGGCGCCTATGGCAGCATGAGCAGCGAATTGTCTGGCCTGTTCGACAGCGGCTCCAAAGCCTGGTCGTTCAGCCCCAGTATTTCCCTGCCGATATTCTCTGGCGGCCGCAACAAGGCCAATCTGGATCTGGCTGAAGTGCGTCAGGATCAGGCCGTGGCCACGTATGAAAAAGCCATTCAGACCGCCTTCCAGGAAGTGGCCAACGCCCTGCAGGCCCGCGATACCCTGGCCCGCCAGCAGCAGGCCCAACAGGCACTGGTCACCGCCACCGAGCAGTCCCTGACGCTCTCGCAGCAACGCTACGAGCAAGGCGCAGATGACTACCTTGCGGTGCTGGACGCCCAGCGCACCCTGCTCTCCGCCCGCCAGCAACTGGTGACGCTGAAGCTGCAGCAACTAACCAATGAAACAGAACTGTATCGCGCACTCGGCGGCGGCTGGGAGGCACAGCAGCCCACCCACGTGGCCAGCCGTTAGTGTGTTTTGAAAAATACAGACAAATGTCGGATTACGCCGCTACGCGGCTAATCCGACCTACAAAACAAAAGGAACAGAGGCCTCTCAAGGCTGCAAACGGCAAGAGATAACGCGGAAGGACATTACTCGCTGCGTAAACGGAAGGTTGCCTCACCGAGCGCCAGCAGCGTGTCCTTTTCATCAAACACTTCCATGGTGCTGTTATAGATCCGCGTGCCACCGGCACGGCGGGTACCCACCGCGCGGATCAAGCCTTCACTGGCCTGCCCGGTAAACGTGGTGGTCATGGACAGGGTAACGGCCTTGCGAATGTGCGCAGGGTCCGGGCTCCAGGTCCCGGCACAGGCCCCGGCCACATCCATCAGGGTCGCCAGCACCCCACCATGAATGACGCCGCCCAGATTCAAATGCCGCGTTTCAATCTGCAACCCCAGCACGGCCCTGCCCTCTTCCCATTCCAGGAAATGAAACCCCACCAGGGAGGGAAAACCCATATCAAAACGGGTATTGGCATCAGCCAGGGAAAACCCTTTGGAGGGCGGAACTGCACTCATACTCTCGCACTCATTGTTCGTTTTACCTGTGGCCCGGTACCACTGCTCAGCGGTTCAGGCGCGGCCCTGTACCATCTGCGCGACCTGCCCGACCACGTCTTTCAGCCGTGGCCCCAGATTCTCCAGCAGCGTTCTGCGGCTCAAGCGCAGTGATGACCCCCCGCAGTTGAACGGCACCACCTGGGCGCCACCATCCAGAATCAACGGCACCGCCACGCCACTCACGTCGCGGTTCCATTCTCCGTCAGAGGTACAGAAGCCGTATTGTTCATATTCGTCATAGGCACTCTGCAGGCTGCGCTCCAGCGCCGGCCAGGCCGCCGGGTCCTGCTGGCGAATCTGCTCGTAGTACATTTCCCGCTCGACTTCCGGCGTGGCCGCCAGGAACGCCCGGCCCAATGCCGAGGTGGCCATGGGCACCCGCGAACCGATATCCAGCCGCAGCACCAGTGGACCATTGCCCTGGCAAACCTGGATATACGTCACCTGAGCGCCATCCGGCGCGCCAATGGCGACCATGCAATCGGTGGAATCTGCCAGCTCCTGCATGTAAGGCCGCGCCAGATCCCGCACCCCCTCACTGGCCAGATAGCGGTAGCCCAGGTCCAGTACGCCCGGCCCCAGCCGGTATTTTTCCAGCTGCGGCACATAACGCAGGTAGCCCAGCTGTGTCAGGGTCGCGGTCATCCGCGATACGGTGGGGCGGGGAATGCTGGTCCGCTTGGCCAGCTCCGCATTGCCAAGGTATTCATCCGAAGGCCCAAAGCAACGAAGAATATCCAGCCCCCTTGCCAGGGCCGTGACGAAATTACGGTCTTTATCATTGGCGCCGAGATCGGCAACAGCTCTACGCATTCTTCTCGTTCCTGTATCAGGCTTCGGGTTGGCTGAAACCGGTTGTTCCGGCTAACCGGACATCGATTCCATTTATAGTTATGTATTAGGCTCGCAAATATAACAAAAAGCGTTTCGCCTGCCTAAGACACCGCTTGCCCGCGGCTCAAACCGGCCATGGCCCGACGTCCCTCTCTCAAGCACAATGGGGGCGCGGGCACGGCAGGAACATTCACCATGTCACGCTTCAGCCATGGCGGTCAATATTTTAAAATTACGTTCCATTATTGTAATGTTGACCCACCACACACAATGGAAGACCGATAAAAGGACGATTCCATGGATACGCTGCAGCAGTTCTACATCAACGGCAGCTGGGTTTCTCCCGCGCCGGGAGCCACCACCCACGCCGTTATCAACCCCGCCAATGAAGAACAGATTGCCACCTTGCCGCTGGCACAGGCTGCCGATATTGATGCGGCAATCGACGCCGCCCACCAGGCCTTCCCCACCTGGTCCGCTCTGTCACTGGAAGAGCGACTGGGCTATATGGAAAAAATGCTCGAAGCCTATCAGGCCCACCTGCCGGAAATGGCCGAGGCCATCAGCCAGGAGATGGGAGCCCCCATCTCCCTGGCCAGCAAGGTGCAGGCCCCCATGGGCCTTGCCCATTTGAAAACCGCTCTGGGCATCGCCCGGGAGTTCCCGTTTGAAGAAACCGCGGGCCAATCACTGATCCGCCGTGAGGCGGCCGGTGTCTGCGCCCTGATCACGCCCTGGAACTGGCCCATGAACCAGGTCATGTGCAAAGTCGCCCCGGCCATGGCCGCCGGTTGCACCATGGTGCTCAAGCCCAGTGAATTTGCGCCCCTGTCCGCCAACCTGCTGACCCGGATTATCGACGAAGCCGGCGTACCCGCCGGGGTCTTCAATATGGTGTATGGCGATGGCGCAGCCGTAGGGCCCTTGCTGTCCAGCGACCCACGCATTGATGTGGTGTCTCTCACCGGCTCCACCCGCGCCGGGGAATCGGTGAGCCGGGAAGCGGCCAGCACCATTAAACGCGTGTCGCTGGAGCTGGGCGGCAAGTCCGCCAATATCCTGTTGCCAGGCTGCGATCTGGAGCAGGCTGTTACCCACGGAGTGCGCTCCATGATGACCAACACCGGACAGAGCTGTAATGCCCCGTCACGAATGCTGGTGCCGGCGGATCAACTGGCCGAGGCCGAACGCATTGCAACACAGGTCTGCGACCAGGTCGTGGTCGGCGACCCCGCAGATAACGCCACCGTGATGGGTCCCATCGCCAATGGCCGCCAATACCAGCGCGTGCAGGCCATGATTGAGAAAGGCCAGGAAGAAGGCGCCAAACTGGTTGCCGGCGGCCCCGGCAAGCCCGACGGTATCACCAAGGGTTACTTCGCCCGCCCCACGGTATTCAGTGAGGTGAACAATCAGATGACCATCGCCCGGGAAGAAATTTTCGGTCCGGTGCTGGTGATGATCCCCTACGACACCGTGGACAATGCCGTCGCAATTGCCAACGACTCCGAGTATGGCCTGTCCGGCTATGTCTTCGGGGATGATGCCCAGGCCCGCCAGGTGGCCGCACGCCTGCGTACCGGCAACGTCCATATCAATGGGGCCGGCCCGGATGTGCAGGCCGCCTTTGGGGGCTACAAACAATCCGGGATCGGCCGGGAATGGGGCCGCTTCGGCTTTGAAGAGTTCCTGGAAACCAAATCCCTGTTCCTGCCCAGCTAACGCCCCACCCTTGACGGGATGACACAAAACGCCTTGTTTTGTGTACTGACAATAGCGCCCCGCCCGGGGCGCTAAATTGCCATTTACCTGATCCGCCGCAACCCCGACTATCGTTACATCAGTCAATGTCACAGTGTGACATTCAGCGGCGCCCCTGCCGCCAGAGATCAGGAGGACACCATGACAACAACAGCATCCACCACCATTGAGTCCGGCCAGGCAAAGGCCCAGAAAGTCCCGTTGGGCGCCACCGTCAATATTCCGCCCCGTCGTCTCGACTTTCAGTTCGATGACAAGACCACGGCGCGTTACTTCTATGACAATGACCCTTTCCTGAGCGCATTCTGGTTGAGCCTGTCGGCCCTGTTCCCGGAAGGCGAGGCCTTTTTCGTGGACTCAGTGCGCCACTACCGTAAAGACATCACCGACGGCAAGCTGAAAGCGCAAGTGGCCGGCTTTATTGGTCAGGAGGCCATGCACAGCAAAGAGCATGAAGCCTGGAACGAAATGGGCGTGAAATTTGGCTACCCCACTGACAAGCTGGACAAGTCATTGGGCAAATTGCTGGGGCTGGTGCAAAAACGCACCCCGAAAATCTTCCAGCTGGCCGCCACTGTATGTCTGGAACACTACACCGCCATCATCGCCGAACAGCTGCTGCGCGAGGATGAGCATCAGGAAAAAATCCTCGATGAAGCCACTGCAAAACTGTGGCTGTGGCACGCTCTGGAAGAAAACGAACACAAAACCGTCGCCTATGATGTCTATGAAAAGGTCAGCGGTAGTTACGCTATTCGTGCGGGAGCCATGATCCCCACCACCGTGATTTTCTTCGCCGTACTGGCTGTGTTTCAGGCGCGCATGCTGGCTTCCGACGGTCGCCTGCTGCAGCTGAAAAACAACTGGCAGGGCATGAAATTCCTGTTCGGCCGCAAGGGGTTATTCACCAAACTGGCGCCCCAGTACCTGGATTTCTTCAAGCGGGACTTCCACCCTTCCCAGCACGACACCGACGCCCTGCTGGACCAATGGCGCGAAAAACTGTTCGGTGCCGATGGCATGCTCACCGAGCAACATGCCCAGGCCAGCCAGCGCAAGGGCAAAAAAGCCCACTGATGTAGGCGTTGCCGCACTCTCTCAAAGGGCCGCTCAATGCGGCCCTTTTTTTGGTTTCAGAATACGTTGAGGAAAAAGAAGCGACAGAAAAGACAGGGATTTCTCAGCGGATCTATTGAGGACAAGCGCGTAAGCACATAGCGTAGCGCTAACCGCCAGCCATAAAGTCCGTAGATACCCTATGCTTTTTTTCCATCGACTCACACTGGGGCTCGTGACCGTTCAGTTACCGCTGGCGGCCCTGTCGGAACCCACCGAACTCGACAGCATCCGGGTTGAGGGAACCCGAATGGAACGCAGCCTGCTGAACACCCCCGCTGCCGTCAGCGTGGTAGATACCCGCAAGGCCCAACAGGGCCAGCAGCACCTCCAACTCGATGAAAGCCTTGCCCGGGTGCCCGGTCTTTATCTGCAAAACCGCTACAACTTTGCCCAGAACCAGCGCTTGTCCATCCGCGGGTTTGGTGCCCGCGCCCCTTTCGGTGTACGCGGGCTTCGCATCCGTGTTGACGGCTTCCCCGAGACACTGCCAGATGGCCAGTCACAGGTAGACAGCATTGATCTGGATTCTCTCTACCGGGCAACCGTATTACGCGGCCCATCATCGGTGCTTTACGGCAACGCAACCGGCGGCGTTATCGACCTCGAATCCCTGTCAGGAAAAACCATCACCGGCAACGGTGAGCTGAAGCTGTCTGGCGGCGAAGACAGCTACCGCAAAGCGCACCTGAAAAGCGGCGGCAGAAAAGACAACGCGCATTACTACCTCGGCGTTACCGGTCTCAATTACGAGGGCTACCGGGAACAAAGCGCTGTGGAAAAATATCTCGTTAACAGCCGCATCGGCTGGGAACTGGATAACGAACAAGACATTGACCTGTTCCTGACGGCACTGGACACCCCCTATGCCCAAGACCCCAGCGGCCTGACACGCCGTCAGGCCCACGCAGACAGAACGCAGGCAACAACCCTGGCAGAGCAACTCGATGCGGGCCAGAAAGTGGATCAGCAACGGCTGGGGGTTCGTTACCGTCATGCCGCCCTCGGTGGGGGCCTGCTGCAAACACAGGCATTCGTCAGCCAGCGGGATTTTAATCAGCAACTCCCCTTTCCCGGCAGCAGCCTGATTGATTACCAGCGGCTCTTCTATGGAATCGGAGTGGAATACAGCCACGACCTGGACCTGTTCGGGCTGCGACACCGTTACCTGATCGGCGTCGATATGGATCGCCAGCATGATGACCGGGGACGCCGCAGCGTCAGTGCCAACGGCGCCGTTACCGGCATCACTGCAAACGAAAACCAGATCGCCACCAGCAACGGACTTTTTCTGCAGACAGACAGCTTCATTACGGACAGCCTGACACTGTCTCTCGGCGCCAGGGCCGACCGCATTGAATTCCGGATAGACGACGATCTTCTCAGCGATGGTGACAACAGCGGCAATCAGCAATTCAATGAAGGAAGCTTCAGTGCCGGCATTGCCTGGCACGCCCACCCCGCCCACACCCTGTACGCATCTGTCAGCTCCGCGTTTGAAACCCCCACGTTTACTGAGCTGGCGAACCCCGCCGGCGTGGGCGGATTCAATCCGGACCTGAAACCCCAAGAAGCGTTGAACAAGGAAATAGGCTTGCGCGGCAGCCTGCGCAATGACCTGCTCTATGAGCTGACGCTATTCAGCGTCGATGTGAAAGATGAAATCACGCCATACGAACTCGGCGGTCGCACTTTCTATGAAAATGCCGCCCGCACTCGCCGCGAAGGCATGGAGTTGGCGCTGGAATATTTCACCCACGACACGCTCACCACCACACTGGCCTGGACCTGGGCTCACTACCGTTTCGAGCGTTTCGTCGATCAACAACAGGGCCAGGATGTGAGCGATAACCACATGCCCGGTCTGCCACAACACATTGTCTTTGCCGAAGCCGCCTGGCGCCCGGGTAACGGTATCTTCATTATCGGCGATGCGCGCTTTGCCAGCGCGGTTTATGCGGAAAACACCAATGAGACTCGCATCGGCAGCCATACCGTGGTCAACGCCCGCATTGGAAAACGCTGGCATTTCAATCGTCGGGAGCTGGAATTACACGCCGGCATCAACAATCTTTTCGACCGTGACTACTACAGCAATATTCGCATCAACGCGAACAGCGACAGGCCCGATCCTGCCGACCGCGGCTACTTTGAACCTGCGCCCGGGCGCACTCTCTATGCTGGCATGACGATTGGATGGTGAGAAAAAAAGGCGGGATTATTCGACCACCACAAAAGCCCCGCAGAGCGAGGCTTTTGTGGTGCAAAGACCGATCAGAATGCAGACACTCCACCGTCCACAGCAATGGTCTGGCCATTCATGTAGCTATTGGCTGGTGACAGCAGCATTAACATGGCTGTCACGATTTCCGCAGGCTGCCCCAGCCGCTTCATCGGACACCCGGATGCCAGCATGGCATGCATCTGCTCTCTATCCTGCGACAGCTCACCCTCATCCAGCATTGGTGTATGGGTGTAGAACGGGCAAATCGCATTGACCCGAATATTGCGCTTGGCATATTCCACCGCTGCCGTGCGTGTAAGACCGATCACCGCATGCTTGGCCGCCGAGTAGGCACCAATCTTTGGCGCGCCACCCAATCCCGCCATGGAACTCACGTTGACGATACTGCCACCGCCTGCCTTCATGGCATTAATCTGATGCTTCATGCCGAACATGACACCTTTCACGTTCACATTGATCTGCTGATCCAGTACTTCTTCGGTCAGCTCCGCGAACGGAATAAAACCGTGGGCAATACCCGCATTGTTCACCGCCAGGTCCAGGTGACCAAACTGGGACAACGCCGTATCCACCATGGCCTTGCAGTCGGCTTCGCTGGAGACATCACAGCGCAACGCAGCGACTTTCACGCCCTGCCCCGCCAGCGCATCGGCCAGCGGATTCAGCGCATCCATATTAATATCGCCCAGCACCAACGCGGCCCCGCGCTTGCCCAGCTCTTCTGCCAGCAACTTGCCAAACCCGCTGGCGGCACCGGTAATCAGTGCCGTCTTGCCGGTAAAATCGAGAATCGGATCCATTGTGTTCTCCTTCGTCGAACCGCGTCGAGGCAAACTCACTCTCCGCTTTCAACATCCATCACTTGCTACAAAGCCGCTGTAGGAGCGCCGTTCAGGGCGCGAACGAAGGTGGCAAAACGCTAAGCAGCAGTACGCTAAAAATCCATCCCGCCCTGCCATACTGAGAACGCCCTTCGGGCTTCGCCCGGTTCGTCCCCTGGAAGGGAACTCCTACAGCGGTTTGATAGCAACGTTAGTGTTAAATGGTAAAGTCACCATCAACCACAACACACTCACCGGTCACGAAGCTGGATGCATCGGAAACCAGGTAAAGGACTGTGCCGGCCATTTCCTTTGGTTCCGCATGGCGGCGCATGGGGATCTGGCTGAGGGCTTGTTTGTAGATGTCTTCGTTGGTGAATAGAGCACCGGCGAATTTGGTTTTGGTCAGGCCCGGCAGCAAGGCATTCACACGCACGTTGAACTGTGCACATTCCTTGGCGAAAGACTTGGTCATGCTGATAACAGCCGCCTTGGAAATGGAATAGACCCCCTGACCTTCACCGGGAGTCAGGCCGTTCACTGAAGCGGTATTCACGATGGCGCCACCGCCGTGTTCACGCATCAACTTGGCCCCTTCCACGGACATGTAGAAATAGCCGCGCAGATTCACGTCGACAGTCTTGTCGAAGGCATCTACCGGGGTATCCAGGATATGGCCAAAGAACGGATTGGCGGCAGCGTTATTCACAAGGATGTCCAGCTTGCCGTGCACGTCACGGATATGGGAAAACACTGCTTCAATCTGTGCCAGTTCACCCACATGGCAAGCAAAGGCTTCCGCGCTGCCACCGTCTGCCTTGATGGCATCAGCAACCGCCTGACAGCCATCAATCTTGCGGCTGGACACAATCACATGAGCGCCCTGCTCTGCCAGCAGACGGGCAATTTCTTCGCCAATACCCCGGCTTGCACCGGTGACCAGGGCAATCTTGCCCTCAAGGTTAAAAAGCTTGGTACTCATTGGTTTTTCTCCCGAAAAAAGCTTCACGCTACACGCTGCACGCAACAACGCGAACCAGCCTGTAGCCATTCGAAAAAGAAATCACCGCGCCGCACGTGTTGCGTGCAGCGTGCGGCGTGAAGCGGCTTTACGCCCCTTCGTTGATGATCTGCATGGCCATGGTAGCCAACGGCTCGACCAAGGCACCCACTTCGGCAGCCTGCTTGTTGGAGGCATTGCCGTCTTCAGCCCGTTTCGCTACCCCCTGGCAGATGGCAGCAAGACGGAAGAAGCTGAACGCCAGGTAAAATTCCCAGTTATCGATATGGGAAATACCCCGGCGTTCGCAATACATGGCCACGTATTCTTTCTCGGTGGGGATACCCAGCGCGGTGCGATCCTTGCCCTGCAGGCCGGCCATCTTGGCGCCACGCTGTGGCATCCGCATGCCCATGCACTGATACGCCAGGTCCGCCAGCGGGTGGCCCAGGGTAGACAACTCCCAGTCCAGCACTGCGATGACTTGCGGTTTTTCCGGATGCCACATCATGTTGTCCAGGCGGTAATCACCGTGCACCAGCGATACCTGGCCATCGTCTTCCGGCTGATTGGCCTGCAGCCATTCAATCAGCGAATCCATGGCCGGAATTTCCTGTAACTTTGAGGCTTCGTACTGCTGGGTCCAGCGGCCGAGCTGGCGCTCAAAATAATTGCCCGGCTTACCGTAATCCGTCAGGCCAACGGCCTCCAGATCCACACTGTGCATGGCCGCCAGCACCCGGTTCATCTCCGAGTACATTTCACCACGCACCGCATTCGCCGCTTCGCCCTCACCCATTTCAGGCAGCCCGGCACTCCACAGGATGCGCCCTTCGCAGAACTCCATCACATAAAACATGGAGCCGATAACATCACGGTCTTCGCACAGGTGCAGCACATTGGGCACCGGTACATCGGTGTCTTTCAATGCGGCCATAACACGAAATTCGCGATCCACCGCATGGGCGGACTTGAGCAGTTTGCCCGGCGGCTGACGACGCAGCACATAGGCGTCGGAGGCGGCAGTGATCTTGAAGGTGGGATTGGACTGACCACCCTCGAACTTGTCCGCTTCGATGGGGCCTTTGAAGCCGTCGATATGCTGCTCTAGGTATTCAGCCAGTTTCTGCGTATCCAGTGTATCCACCTGGGACATGGAGCTCTCCTGTTCTTCTCTGTTCTGCTGCGCTAATAGCAAAGCCCGGAGCGCTGTTAACGCTCCGGGCCAGCACCTGAAATCAGGCGAATTGTTTGGCCATGTTCCGGCCCAGCTGCATCATGTGCACCTGATCCGGGCCATCGGCCAGACGCAGGGTGCGCGCATAGCTGAAGAAGTTAACCAGCGGCGTATCCTGGCTCAGGCCCACGGCACCGTGGATCTGAATCGCCCGATCGATGACATTTAACGCCATATTGGGCGCAATCACCTTGATCATAGCAATCAAATCCTTGGCGTCTTTGTTACCCGCGCGATCCATGGCGTCTGCCGCTTTCAGCGTCAGCAGCCGGGCCTGCTCGATTTCACAGTAGGATTTGGCGATATCTTCGCGCACGGAACCCTGCTTGCTCATGGGCGCACCGAACACTTCACGCTGGTTGACCCGCTTGCACATCAGCTCGAACGCTTCCTGGGCAGCACCAATCAGGCGCATGCAGTGGTGAATCCGGCCCGGGCCAAGACGACCTTGAGCGATTTCGAAACCCCGGCCTTCACCCAGAATCATGTTGGCCTTGGGAACACGCACGTTGTCGAAAATCACTTCCGCATGACCTTCCGGAGCATCGTTGTAACCAAACACCTGCATCGGGCGGACGATGTTCACCCCCGGCGTATTGGTGGGCACCAGAATCTGGGATTGTTGCTGGTGGCGGTTGGGGTTGTCCGGGCTGCTCTTGCCCATGACGATCATGATTTCACAGGTCTTGCGCATGGCCCCGCTGATGTAGAACTTGCGGCCATTGATGACGTAGTCATCACCGTCTTCGGTGATACGCGTCTCAATGTTGGTGGCATCGGAGGACGCCACTTCCGGCTCGGTCATGGCAAAGGCACTGCGAATACGGCCTTCCAGCAGCGGCTGCAGCCACTCTTTTTTCTGGGCTTCGTTGCCGTATTTGGCCAGCACTTCCATATTCCCGGTATCCGGTGCGGCACAGTTGAACGCCTCGGAAGCGATGCGGCAGCGACCCATTTCTTCCGCCAGCGGGGCATATTCCAGATTGCTCAGGCCGGCGCTGTACTCCCCGTATTCCTTGGGCAGGAACAGGTTCCACAGACCTTTGGCTTTGGCTTTTTCCTTCAGCTCATCCATGATCGGCGGGGTTTCCCACGGGCTTTTTTCCAACTGCTCGTGGTACAACCCTTCCACCGGGCGGATTTCGGTGTTGATGAAATCGCGCACCTGGGCGATCAATGTCTGCATTTTTTCTGTGTACTGAAAATCCATGAAGCTCTCCCATTGAAAAATGCGGCACGCAGCACGCCTCACGCTACAGGCAAAGGCGCCATCAAGGGTGCTGAATGTCTTTCTTTAATAATAAGTAATCGCCTCGAAGCGGTCCGGACGGTCCAGGTGCGGCACGTTATTGAAGCTCGCCATGCGCACCACCTTCTGATTGAAAAAGCCGTGGCTCACACTGCTGTTGCGAATCTGCAGATTCAGCTCTACCACCGCATCATCCGACGCCCCCAGAACATGCTTGATAAACATGGCCATGGCACCGCCAGAGCTGACAATCAGCACCCGGTCCTTGCCGCTGTACTGTTGCTGGATGTGATCGCGGGCGCCGGCAACCCGGTCGGAAAAGCCCTGCCAGGTTTCCGGTAGATCGCCAGTGAGTGTATCCATGCGCCAGTGTTTCATGGCGGTTTTCAACGCCTTGTAGAACGCCGCCACCGGAGCCCCTTCACCGGGCACCTGATCCGGATGCTGCGTCAGATAGGCATCCACCAGCGACTGGAAATCGAATTCGTTAAGCCCCGGCTGAATGTCTTCGGGCAAGGCCACGCCCAGGCCTTCGCAAATGCCGGCTCCGGTTTCCCGGTGACGCACCAGGTCACCGCACACCAGGGCATCAAAGCCCATATCCCGTTCGGCAAAATATTCACCCAGCCAGCGTGCCTGCTGGTGACCCAGTTCGGAAAGGCGATCGTAATTATCGGTACCGAACGACGCTTGCCCGTGGCGGACAAGATAGAACTGGGTCATGCGCGAATCCTCGTGATCTGAAAAGCGATTGGACCAGACTAGATCAGGGTCTTTAGTTAGTGAAATTGATATTTTGCATCCCGCTCAATAAATTCCATGCATTCCGCAATGACTATTATTCGGAACACTGTTCCGATATCGTCCATGGTTTTCCCTTTCTGGAGATGCGCCATGACGGACCTGACACTCACCAGCGGATTTATTCAAACCCGTGAGCACAACGCCGTGCTGCACGTCACCCTGGATCGCGCTGACAAGCTCAACGCGCTTACCGTCGCCATGTATCAGGACCTCACCGCAGCGGTCCAACACCTGGCAGAACGGGATGACCTGAATGCACTACTTATTACCGCCAAAGGGCGCAGCTACTGCGCGGGCAACGATATCCAGGACTTCCTGCAGGCGGACCCGGCCAGCCGCGACGCCGGCAAACTGAGCCCGGCGATGGTGCTTATTCATGCCCTGATGGCTCTGGATAAACCCGTCATCATGGCGGTACAGGGCAACGCCACCGGCATCGGCACCACCATGTTGCTGCACGCCGACCTGGTCATTGCCGCCGATGACGCCCGCTTCCACACCGCCTTTATCAACCTGGGCCTGGTGCCCGAAGCCGGCTCCAGCCTGATTCTTCCCGCCCTGATTGGCCGCCAGAACGCCAACCGCTTGTTGCTCGCGGGGGATACCTTCAGCGCGGAGGAAGCCGAGCGAATGGGACTGATTGCTTATCGGGTGGGCGTGGCCGAGCTGGAGGCCAAAGCGCAGGCACTGGCGGATAAACTGGCCGCAAAAACCCCGGCCGCCATCGCCATGACCAAACAGCTGACGCGCCTGAGTGACGCAGCCATCAAGACGCAGATAGAAAAGGAAAGTGTGATGTTTGCCGAGCGCATGTTCAGTGACGACACGCGGGCGATGTTCGCCGGGTTCCTGAAGAAATAAAGTTCATGACGCCATTGAGGGAATGGCAATGGCTTGAGAGTGTTGCCTGATCCATTCACTGCGGAGGGCGCCAGACGCCTAACGCCCGGCGCCTGAAGCAAACAGCCGAAAAACCTAACTGCTTCTAGCGTCTGGCGTCTGGCTTGATGTCACTTCATCACCCCACGCAGCGACACCTGCACCACTTCGTTGATCAACTCGGTGAGTTGCGCCGGCGTATCGCCCTCGCGGGGGTGGTACCACTGAATCACCGAGTTCATCGCTCCGAACACCGGTTTGATGGACACCCGGGGGCGAACGGCCTGCATGGTGCCATTGCCAATGCCTTCTTCCAGAACGGCCATAAACAATTCTTCACAGCGATTGCGCCGGGCCTGGAGGCGTTCCAGCTGGGCACGCTGCTCCGCCGTGGTGCTACTACGCAACAACATCTGCACCGCTTCCGAGACCGTGCGCTGATAAGGCTGAGTCAGAATGAGGGTGCGCACATAGCTTTCCGCCATAGCGGTAAAACGTTCCGGGGCGGGTAACCCGGATTCAGCAATCGGGGTCAGACCGTCAAACAGCGCATCCATGGCACGGTGGTGAATCTCGAAAAAAAGCTCTGCCTTGGAGCTAAAATAGTGATACACCATGCCCTTGGTGGCAGACAGGCGACGGGCAATATCATCAATACTGGTCGCATTGAATCCCCGCTCCATGAAACACAGCGCGGCCGCGTCGAGAATCGCTTCACGCGGTTCGTTTACCAATGCCTCATTCGGATTCGCCATACTCGTGTCTCCCGTCCTTTCATCCTTGCCTTTGCCCCCTTCTCACCCTTCCGCCACGGTGACTTAAAGGAGCCCTGCAACCGCCTTTCTTTGTGTCTGCTCGCTCTTGGGACGGTTTGCGACTGGAGTCTGACATAACTTCATAGAGCCACCATTGACCACACAGGCAAGCCATGACGGATTTCTCGCCCTCCATGGCGCTTTTCACCCTTTACGGCTGATTACGCCGCTCGCATACTGATTCTTTTTAAAACAACATTTTGAAAAGCAGGTCTCGGTAGCCATAATCCGGGCCACCAACGGGAGAGCACCATGAGCAAACAGCAAACCAGCATCGAAGAGCTGCAGGCAAACGTTGGCAAGAACGTTGGCGAATCTCAGTGGCGCACCGTCGACCAACAGCGCATCGACGGCTTTGCCGAGTTGACTGAAGATCCCCAGTGGATCCACACCGACCCGGAACGAGCCGCCAAGGAAAGCCCCTTCGGCGCCACCATCGCCCACGGCTTTTTGTCCCTGTCACTGCTGTCTGCCATGGCCATCGATGTATTGCCCACCATCAAGGGGCAGGTCATGGGCATCAACTACGGCTTCGACAAGGTTCGCTTCATGAACCCGGTCCGCGAAGGCAGCAAAATCCGAGGCTCGTTCACCCTGCTGGAAGTCAAACAGCGCTCCGACAATGAATGGCAACTTCGCCACGGCGTGCAGGTCGAGATCGAAGGGCAGGAAAAACCCGCCTTGATTGCGGAATGGTTGAGCCTGGCAATCGTCAAATAACAGTCGCGAACGACGAGCTGCGAGTAACGAGTAGCGAAAACCAAAGCCCGGGTTCGGCCTTGCTTTCGCTTCTCGTAACTCGGTACTCGCAACTTATCTTCAGGAGTAAAGAAGCATGACAATTCGTTTTGATGATCAGGTGGCCATTATCACCGGCGCGGGCAACGGCCTGGGCAAATCCCACGCCCTGGAACTGGCTAAACTCGGCGCCAAGGTGGTGGTCAATGATTTCGGCGGCGCCCGCGATGGTAGCGGTGGCTCCAGTGAAGCCGCCGAACAGGTGGTTGCTGAAATCAAGGCCGCCGGTGGCGACGCCATTGCCAATGGCGCGGATGTGTCCAACGTGACCCAGGTTGAAGCCATGGTCAAAGAGGTCATGGATACCTGGGGCCGTATCGATGTGCTGATCAACAACGCCGGCATTCTGCGCGACAAGAGCTTCGTCAAGATGACCCAGGACGACTGGGACAAGGTGGTGGCCGTCCACCTCACCGGCTCACAAATCTGCAGCAAGACCGTTTGGCCAATCATGCGTGAGCAAGGCTATGGCCGCATCGTGATGACCACCTCCACCTCGGGCCTGTACGGCAACTTCGGCCAGGCAAATTACGGCGCCGCCAAGACCGCTGTCGCCGGGCTGATGAACACCCTGTGCCTGGAAGGTGAAAAGTACAACATCAAGGTGAACTGCATCGCCCCTACCGCCGCCACTCGCATGACCGAAGACCTGATGCCCCCGGAAGTGCTCGCCATGCTGGAGCCAAAGGAAATCACCCCGGCCGTGCTCTTCCTGGCAAGTACGGAAGCGCCCACCCACCGCATTTTGCTGGCCGGTGCCGGTTGCTACGCCATGGTACGTCTGATGGAAAGCGAAGGCGTTTACCTGAGTGACGAAGAGCGTAATGTGGATGGCGTAGCCGCCCACTTTGAACAAATCGGCAACATGGACAACGCCAGCGAAATGATGGCCGGCGGCGACCACGTAACCAAGATTCTGACCATGGCCGCCAAAGCCAAGGGCATCAAGCTGGGTTAAAGAACCGTAGCGAGAGGCGAGTACCGAGTTTCGAAGCACAAAACCGGGCTGCTAACATGTTCTGGTTTCGCCTTTCGAAACTCGGTACTCGTCACTCGCTTCTCACATATTTCAGGCTGCTGCATCCTCCCCTCACAGCAGCCCTTATCTGGACCAGGAGAGAGCAATGACCAGAGAAGCCGTAATCGTATCCACCGCCCGTACCCCCATTGGCAAGGCCTACCGCGGTGCCTTCAACGACACCCAGGCTCAGGCACTGGGTGGTCACGCCATCAAACATGCCGTGGAGCGCGCAGGCATTGATCCTTCCTCCATTCAGGACGTGATCATGGGTGCCGCGCTGCAGCAAGGCAGCACCGGTGGCAACGTGGCCCGCCAGGCGGCCCTGCGCGCCGGCCTGCCCACCAGCGTATCCGGCATGAGCATGGACCGTCAGTGCGCCTCCGGCCTGATGGCCATCGCCACCGCCGCCAAGGAAATCATCGTCGACAACATGGACGTGGCCGTGGCCGGTGGCCTGGAGTCCATCTCCCTGGTGCAGAACGACAAGATGAACACCTTCCGCGCCGCCGATCCGTGGTTGAAAGAAAACCGCCCGGACATCTACATGTCCATGCTGGAAACCGCCGAAATTGTCGCAGACCGTTATAACGTGTCCCGTGACAGCCAGGACGAATATGCCTTCCAGTCACAAATGCGCACCGCTGCCGCCCAGGAAGCCGGCAAGTTTGATGACGAAATCGCCCCCATGACCAGCGTCATGAAAGTGATGAACAAAGAGACCAAGGAAATTTCCGACGTGGAAGTGACCCTGGACAAAGATGAAGGCAACCGCCCGCAAACCACCCTGGAAGGCCTGCAGTCTCTGCAGCCCGTATTCAAGGGTGGCCAACAGGTACAGGAAGGCGGCTTTATTACCGCCGGTAACGCCTCCCAGTTGTCTGACGGCGCCAGCGCCTGCGTACTGATGGACAGCAAGGAAGCCGAGCGTCTGGGCCTGCAACCGCTGGGCGCCTATCGCGGCATGGCCGTCGCTGGCTGTGATCCCGACGAAATGGGTATTGGCCCGGTGTATGCGGTGCCCAAACTGCTCAAGCGTTTCGGCCTCACCGTTGATGACATCGGCCTCTGGGAGCTGAACGAAGCCTTTGCCAGCCAGTGTCTCTACAGCCGTGACAAGCTCGGCATCGATCCGGAAAAATACAACGTCAACGGCGGCGCCATCTCCATCGGTCATCCCTACGGCATGTCCGGTGCCCGCATGACCGGCCACGCACTTATCGAAGGCAAGCGCCGCGGTGTGAAGTATGTGGTCGTGACCATGTGTATCGGTGGCGGCATGGGTGCTGCAGGTCTGTTCGAAGTGTTCTAAACGGAATCGCGCTGATTCTGTTTCCCCTTGGGGGCACCGCCTGGTGCCCCTTTTTTTGCTGCATCACGCATTAGGGAACCTCTCGCACTGTGCAGGACGCGCAACGCCGAATGCCAGACGCGACAACCACACAAACAGGAAATAAAACCCTGCTACAGCGCCGCTGCAAGCGCTTCTCTTGAGGGACGAACCTGGCGAAGCGAGGGGATTTCCAGCAGGCTGACTTCTTTCGCAGATAACGTCGGACGCCTGCCTGATAACCGCTGCCCAACCCTTCCTGCGATGCCTGTGGATCAGCCCTGGCCACCGCAAGCTTGCAAAGTCATCACACGGTAATTCGACGATAAAATTCATCGCGTAGCCATGCCTCCTGAGACCATCGGCAATCTCATTGCGACACGAACCAGCGCCCCCTCCCAACAGAGAACCACCTCACAATCATTAGAAAATGTGTCTGCCGGCAAAAAAAATCACCAAAAACGAAACATTCTTTTGCTTGTTACCTGAGGTAACGAACAAGGTTCAAAAGTAAACTTTATATATTCCAGTGTTTCCTTTTCTCGGTTTACACGCAGATATCCTGGTACGCCTGCCCCAAAAAAAGCCAGATCCACCCTCATGACACTCCCTCCCAGCCTCTTTTTGCCCCCTTTGTCGTCTTGACCACATACCAAGCGGTATGTATGAATTAAGCATGACTTGTCGGTTTTCGGAATCATGATTCAAAAAAATGATAACGCTGACAGGATCAGAAATTTAACGCCCGATGGGACAGGGCGAGTTTCAGCAGTGCGCTACAACAACGTTCACAACAACAAACGGAATGTCTGCCCGGTTCATCCCCGGTGCAGTGGGAGAGCAAAATAATGCGAAGCAAAGCAATCGCTGTCGGCTACAGCAGCGTCCTGGCCCTGGGCCTGCTGTCAGCTGCCACCCCGGCTATGGCCGGCGGTGAATACAAGTTCAACGATGACTTCAGTGCCAAATGGAACCTGAAGGCCTCCGTGGGCGCCATCTCCCGGATGGAATCTGCCAGCAAGGAAAACCTGTTCGCCGGTGACACCCCTGGCGGCACCTCAGGCTCTGCCGTATCTGATGACGGCAACCTGAACTATGACGGTGGCGAAGTGGTTTCCTCCGTGGTCAAGGCCATCGGTGACTTCAACCTGCAGTACAAGAACTACGGCCTCTTCGTACAGGCCAAGACCTGGTACGACTACACCCAGAAGGAAGGCTATGTTCCCCATGGCAACTACCCCAATGAATTCCAGGGGGGAAAGCTGAGCGACGACGGCTTCCATCGCAATTCCCAGTTCCAGGGCGCAACGTTCCAGCAGGTCTTTGCCCACGGCACCTTCCAGGTGAACGAACAACCCCTGAAAGTGGCAGCAGGTCGTAAACTGCTCCTGTGGGGCCGTAGCCTTTATTCACGCGGCTCCTTCAGCTCACTGAATGCGGTCGACCTGGCCGCATTGCACCGCCCCGGGTCGGAGTACACGGAATTTCTGACGCCCTCTGGCATGGTCACCGTGGATTACAACTTCACTGACCGCCTGAGCATGAAGTCCTTCTATCAATATGAGTGGCGTGCGGCGAATCTGGACGGTTGCGGGACCTTTTTCTCTACCCTGGACAACACCGCACTGGGCTGTGATGCCACCTTCTCAAGCTCGGTCATCATGCCTAATCAGGATGCCTACAATGCCGGTGTTTATATTCCCCGCAGGGATGAAAATGAACCCAAGGACGGCGGCCAGTACGGCCTGAAGTTTGACTACGCGTTCCCGGAATCCAAGGCCAAGATCGGCACCTACTTCTTCAATTATCACAGCCGACTGCCTTACTACTCGGTGACCAAGGAAGACAGCCCGCTCCCCCAGGGCATCACCGCAGGCAACGATATCGCCTACTTCTATGAATACCCGGAAGACATTCAGGTATTCGGCCTCACCGCCGACAAGACCTTTGAGGGCGTGGGCAACCTGGCGCTGAACCTGAGCTACCTGCCGGACATGCCGATCCAGATCAATACCCCTGACCTGACCACCTCCCGCGTACTGGAAGCCAACGGCGTTCCTGCAGCAGCGGTACAGGGAGCGGGTTTCTCCATCCCGCAGGGCACCATCGACTACGTCTACAACTCCGGCAGCGAAGTGCACGGCTTTGAGGAGTTTGACATTCAGCGTGCCGAGCTGGCCTTCACCACCATCATCCCCAAGTTGATGGGCGCGCAGAAAACCGTCGTTTCCATGCAGGTGGGCTCGGAATTTATTCCTGATCTACCCAAGCAGGACCAGATGCGCTTCCGTCGCCACACCAACTTTGGTGTCGGCGAACTGGGAGAAGACGGTTATGTCACCGACTTCAGCTGGGGCTATCAGCTGAGCCTGACATCCACCTACGCCAACGCCATCGGCGCGGTCTCATTGACCCCTGGCCTGACCTTCAATCATGGTGTTGAGGGTTATTCCAGTGATGACGCGATGCAGGAAGATTCCCGTACCGTCGGCGTAAGCCTGGGCATGGCCTACAAGCAACTCAGCGCCAACCTGTCCTATACAACCTATAACGACGAAGAGTACAGCGTGGTCGAAGATCGGGATTACCTGTCCCTGAGCACCACCTACAACTTCTAAACGGATAGTGAAACAGCCGGCCACGGCCGGCTTTTCTCAAGAGGATGGAAACCATGAAAAAATTGCAATTTACCCTGGTGGCCCTGTTCGCTGTACTGCTTACCGCCTGTGCCAGCGGCTATCACGACACCAAAGTCATCAGCGCCGAAACCGGCTCCCAGCCTGCACCAAAGGGCCCGTACCAATCCCTGGTGGTTGGCGTGCTGGTCGATCATGAACTGCGTGAACATCTGGAAGATGCCATTGTGGCCAAGTTTGCGGCCATGGGCGTAAAAGCCACCGCAGCCTACACCGTTTATGGCGACAAGGGCGTCGAAGGCAAAAGCCTGGACTACCTGGCCAAGCGCATGAGAGATAACGGTTTTGACAGTGCTCTGGCGATCCATCTGGAAGACCTGACCACGGAAACCACTGAGGTCAAAGGCGATCCAGGCGTGGCCATTCCGGCCAGCGCCGGCATGACCATGACCCCGCAGGTTTACAGCCCGGACTTCTATGTGAACGAAGATATCTACACCGCTCGCCTGGAACTGTGGGACGTGGACCAGAAAGCCATTGTCTGGACCGGCAAGACCGTCAGCTTCAACACCGGCGGCTTCAAGGGACTGGAAAAAGGCGCGGACCACTATGCCAAAACCATTACCGACGCCATTGAGGATGCCAACATCTTCTGATTCTGATTTCTCCGTTTTGTCTTAAATGTGGATTGTCTCCACCTTCCTCGCCCACTTCGGTGGGCGTTTTTTTTGTCGCTCTGCGACCGCAGCATGCTTCACGCTGCATGCACCACGCTAAATCGTCCTGCTGCGCGTGATTGCGGTGGACCCGAAAGCACTACCCGCATCCAGAAATAGCCACCGGCTATCGTGCGGCATGGTTCCAGCCTCTTGCACCCTCCCCGCGCTGCCGCTACTCTTTGACCTTCAATGAAGCGAATTCACGAGACATGACCATGCACGCAGCACAGCTCAACACACATACCCTGACTGGCCCAATGGCCGGTATGGCGGTGTCTGCTGCGTCTTATTACGGGTATTGGTTTAGCCGCTCGCGCGCCTGACCCGTACTCAGGCGCGCCCGTTAAGGGACGCCTGCCGAACACATGAAACCCCGGCCGGTAACCCGCCCGGGGTTTTTTATTGCCCAGACAAACAGACAAATGCAACACAGGGGCAACACCATGTATCGCTATCGACCGAACCGCCTGACCACCCGATTTAGTCGCTGGCTACGCCAGCGCACCGCCACACAACGATCGACGAATCACGCGCGACGATAACGCGCCGCAGTATTAAGGGAAGATCATGCAACAGGTAAACAGCCAACAGACAGAGAACGCCGACAGCCCAATCCACGACCGTCAGGCCTCGCCGCGACGCAGCCTGCCGCTGCCCTCCCCCACGGTACTGCGTCAGCGCCTGCCGGTGGATGCCGCACTCGCCGCGCAAATTGAGCACCAGCGCCAGACCATTCGCAACATTCTCAATGGCGAAGACTCCCGCCTGCTGGTGATCACCGGGCCCTGCTCCCTCCACGACCCCAAATCCGCCCTGGAATACGGCCACCGCCTGGCGGAGCTGGCTACGCAGCTGGACGATAAAATTTTCATCGTCATGCGCGCCTACGTGGAAAAGCCCCGTACCACCGTGGGCTGGAAAGGCATGCTCTACGACCCGCACCTGGATGGCAGCAATGACATTGCCACCGGGTTGAATGTGTCTCGCCACCTGCTGCTGGATCTGGCCCGGCTGGGTTTGCCACTCGCCACCGAGCTACTGCACCCCATGGCCGCCGATTACCTGGGCGACCTGCTGAGTTGGGCGGCCATCGGCGCACGCACCACGGAATCGCAGATTCACCGGGAAATGGTCAGTGGCCTGCCCCTGCCGGTGGGGTTCAAGAATGGTACCGATGGCAGTATCGGCGTGGCCTGCGATGCCATGGGCGCGGCCATCCACCCACACACGCATCTGGGCATGGATGAGCACGGTCACAGCGCCCTGCTGCAAACCGCCGGCAATCCGGACACCCATCTGGTGCTCCGCGGCGGCCACGACGGCCCCAACTACGATGCCGCCAGCGTGCAACGCGCCGCCGCCGCGCTTGAGGCCAACGGCTGCAACCCGCGCCTGATCGTGGACTGCAGCCATGCCAACAGCGGCAAAGACCCGCTGCGCCAGCCAGCGGTGTTACAGGATCTGCTACAGCAGCGTACTCAGGGGCAAACGGCTATCGTCGGGGTGATGCTGGAAAGCCATCTACACGATGGCAGGCAAGGCCAGGAGAAACCGCTTCAATACGGCCTTTCTATCACCGATGGCTGCCTGGGATGGGACAAAACCCGGTCAGAATTGTGTGCGATTAAGTAAGATGAAACTGAATAAGGCAACCCACACTCCTCCCATTGCGGGAGGGGTGTGACGTGAACGTTGCAAGCACCGCTTGCGCTGCCATACTTTAACGATTCTCAGGGCCGACGACTCCGCAAGGAACCCCACATGCTCAATAACCTGACTCTCGATCAACTGATCACGGCCTTCGTCGTTTTCCTTAGCGTCATCGCCACCGTGGCATTCATCGTCTACCTGAAAAATCGCTCAGGTAACGAATAGTTTAGGGTCACGAATACAACAGTGACCCCGTCCCCATCTTGATTACGTTGCCACCAATGCGGCAGCGCACTTCCTTGCCTGGGCGCTTGTCGAATTCCGCATGCAAAATGCTCTTGCGCGTCTCATGGCTGCCCCGGTCCACAGACAGGGTATGCGTACCCGGCGCGGCCTCACCCTGCTCTGCCAGGTAAGCAATAAACTCGGGCATCACCGCCCCGATGGGAGGGAAAGCATCACGCGGCAATGTCGGGTTGAGCAAACGACCATGGAATTCCGTGAAGCCGGTAATGGTCCCCGGTGCAAACAGGAACAGCTCCGAGGTATACACATCACCGAACAGGTCCGACCAACGATCCGGGTTGAGACTCGCGGCCAGTACGTGCTCAGGTTTGGTAAACGGCACAATCAGCGTGGGCTTGTCCACACTCACCACCATCGGCTTGTACTTGCTGAAAGAGATGTGTTTCTCATCAATATTCAGCGCCGCCGCCAGACGGGGCGTTTCCGGGGTGTAACGGTCAATGGTCGGTGTCAGCACCCGGGCAAACTGAATCGCACCGGGGGCACTGTCCCCCTTATCAATAAAGCTCTCAATCCATTGCTCGTTTTGCTTGAGCAGAAACGAAGCGAACTCGCCCTCGTCTTTTGTCATCCCCATTTCATAGGCCACATAAGACGCAGCCAGAATGGTATGGGCACCGAATAATTGCCGGCCTTTGCTATTGAACACCGTCACTGGCGAGGCGCTGTTGCCCGGCTCGATAAACACCGTTTCGGTTTGCTGAAACTCACCGGCAATGGCCGTTTTACTGGCATCACTACTGTTAGCCGCATCCAGGGTAACCACCGGTACCTGAGTGCCCTGAAAGGGTGCACCCGCGAATACATCAAGCAATGAATAATCGAGAGCCATCATCCTCACCTTTTTTATAATCGTCTCCCTCGACTATGCCGCAAGGGAAAAAGAATGCAATCACAGAAAGAGGAAGGGGTTATCGCGTAGGTCGGATTTACCCAAGGGCACAGAGAGCCTAAAGGCGTAATCCGACATTGGATTTTTACCACAATCAGCGAGGCCAGATGTCGGGTTACGGCTACGCCTAACACGACCTACAAGCGGGAGCCGATGGAGCAGTCGTTATTAGTGTAGGTTGAATTAGGCCGAAGGCCGTAATCCAACACTCAACAGGATCGTTACGATGAAGCGAAGAGTCAGGCAATAGCCCCTTCACGGGCCCATTCACAGCGCACCCGCAGGGGGGCGTCAGAGGGTTCGTGGTACACATCGGCACTGTCCCACACGAAGGTATGAAACCCGGACAATTCGGTTTCCAGATGCACCACCGCATTCACCCAGTACATGTTCTTGAGCAAAGATTCGAACTTGGCGATCCAGTGTTCCCACTCGTACTCCACCGCCCGGTAAGACATGCCGAAATGAATCACCTGGGTTTGAAAGGTGCCGCCCATCAAGTCATCGCCGGGCACGGAAAACATCTCCCGGCACAGGAACGGCCACTCATCCGCCTGCGGCAATTGCCGAATGGCTTTACGGTTCTGAAAACAGCTCGTCTTGCGCTCCTGCAAATTGCCAAATGGCAAATGCTTGATGCAACCGTAAACGATGGATTCGTTATCCAAAAAACACCCCGGAAAAATCAGCGACAAGCTACAAAGCTTACAGCGACAAGTAAAAATCGAGAACCATTCAAATCAAACCAAGTCACAAGGACGGAACTTTTCTACTTTTCCTAATCCAATCGAGCGTAGCTCGTAGCTACCCCCTCCCGCATCCCTGCATTTGCTGCTGGTACCGGTTGGCCATGGATGCCGTGCGTTGAGCCGCGCCTTTCATCCACTTGTTGTTTTTCCAGGTACCGCGGGCATAACCGCCGTGGCCAGCGTAGTAATTGAGGTAAAGGTTATAGGTGTCGTTCCGGGCCACGCCGTTTTTCTTGTAGCTCTGGTAGTGATACCAGCCAACAAACTGCACCGCATCCTTGAAGTCATCCCGGTCCGCGCCACGGCGACCGGTGGCGTCCTTGTACCAATCCCAGGTGCCATCCAGCGCCTGGGGATACCCATAGGCCGACGACGGGCGTTTCCAGGGAATAAAGCCCAGCAGCTTGGTGCGCGGCGGTTTCGCCTTGGCGTTGAACCCGGATTCCTTATAGATGGTCGCCATCAGCACGGGCACCGGCACCCCGTACTCTTTTTCCGCACTCTTGGCGTATTTGTACCAGTTGTTGAACCAGCCACCCCGCTGATCGAACACCGCGCAGACATTATCCGTGTTGGTCGGTGTGCCAGCACAGCCACTCAGGGTCAGTACTGCCAAAAGCAGGGTTAGCCAGATTTTCATAACGCTCCCGGATCAATGCCGTGCTGGGTCAACATGGACAGTAGCGCAGCTTCGTCGCATACCTCAACGCCCAACGATTCCGCTTTCGCCAGTTTGGAGCCTGCCGATACGCCCGCCACCACCGTACTGGTGTTTTTGGACACCGACCCCGCCACTTTTGCTCCCAACTGCTGCAAGGCCTGTTTGGCCTGGTCACGGGTAAGCTGCTCCAGGGTGCCGGTAAGCACCCAGGTTTGCCCTTCGAGAGGCCGACTTTCGGCCTGGACCGGGGCGCGGGCAGCCAGGGCGGCAACCTGATCCTCTGCATCCTGCAAGCGGGCTTGCCAACCGTTCTCCGCCAGCGCCCTGGCCAGCTGTGTCATAACCCCGGAACGCACGCCCTTGGGCTCGGCGCCCGCGCCTTCAGCCGCCGCCGCGCTCAATTCAGCCACGGTGCGGAAGTGCCCGCCGAGGGTTTCCAGCGACTTGTCACCAATGCCCTCAAGATTCATGCCCAATCGCTTGGCGGATTTGAGCAACTGCGCCAGCGTCAGGCTGTTCACAAAGGCTGCCGAGGGCACGCCGCTGGCCTGCGGGTTCACCCCTTCCGCCAACAAGCCGTCGATCACCGCCTCGTTATCCGCTTCCGCAAAGAAGGCGCCAATGGCCTTGGCCACTTCCATCCCCACATCCGGCACCGCCAGCAATAGCAGCAAGGGGGCGCGGCGAATGCCCTCCAGATCACCAAAACAGTCCGCCAGATTCTTGGCGGTCTCTTCACCGATCTGCAAAATGCCCAGTGCAAACAGGAAACGGCCCAGCCCCACGGTTTTGGACGTCTCCAGTGCGGCAATCAGGTTATCCGCGGACTTCTCGCCCATGCGCTCCAGGCCAGCCACCTGCTCGGCTTTCAAGCGGTACAGGTCGGCAACGGTGGCAATCAGCTCCTGATCCACCAGCGCATCCACCAGCTTGTCACCCAACCCATCGATATCCATAGCCCGGCGGGACGCAAAATGCTTGATGGCTTCACGCTGTTGGGCCCCACAGATCAGCCCGCCGGTACAGCGAGCCACCACCTGATCGTCGCCGCGCAGAATGTCGCTACCACACACCGGGCAGGACGGCGGCAAGGCAATATCCCGGGCGTCCGCCGGGCGGCGCTCGGGCAGCGCCCGCACCACCTTGGGAATCACATCCCCGGCCCGGTACACCACCACGGTGTCACCAATACGGATATCCAGCCGCTGAATTTCATCAATATTGTGCAGGGTGGCGTTGCTGACAATGACCCCACCCACGTGCACCGGCTCCAATCGCGCTACCGGTGTCAGTGCACCGGTGCGGCCCACCTGCCAGTCCACGCCGTTAAGCACGGTGAGCTCTTCCTGGGCAGGAAACTTGTGGGCAATGGCCCAGCGCGGCGCCCGGCTGACAAACCCCAGATCCTGTTGCCAGTCGAAACGGTCCACCTTGTACACCACGCCATCGATGTCGTAATCGAGATGATCGCGCTTTTCCAGAATCCCCTGGTAGAACGCCAGCAGTGCGTCAACGCCCGCACACACACGCACTTCCGGGTTCACCCGCAGACCCCAGCTGCGCAGGGCCTCCAGCATGTCGGCGTGCGTGGCCGGCTCGGGTACGCCTTCCAGCTGAGCCATGGAGTAGGCATAAAATTCCAGCGGCCGGCTGGCGGTGATGCGCGAATCCAGCTGACGCAGGCTGCCGGCAGCCGCGTTGCGAGGGTTGGCAAACACCTTCTGCTCCGCGGCCTCCTGGCGGGCATTCAGCGCGGCAAAGCCGGCGTGGGGCATCACCACTTCACCCCGCACTTCCAGCCGCGATGGCACTTGGCTACCCCGTAGCGTCAAGGGAACAGAACGAATGGTCCGGGCATTAACGGTGATGTTTTCTCCGGTCTGTCCATCCCCCCGGGTGGCCGCCCGCACCAGTTGCCCGTCCAGGTACAACAGGGAAATCGCCAAACCGTCCAGTTTGGGCTCGGCCACGTAATCCACGGTTTCGTCCACACCCAGGCGCTCACGAATCCGTCTATCAAAGGCGCGCAAGTCATCATCATCGAAGGCGTTATCCAGACTCAGCATGGGCACTTCGTGCTGCACCTGCTCAAACGCATCCAGCGGCACATCCCCAACCCGCTGGGTAGGCGAATCCGCGGTAATCAAATCCGGGTGCTGGGCTTCCAGGTCTTTGAGCGCACGAAACGCCCGGTCGTACTCGGCATCCGGCACCGCCGGATCGTCCTGCACATAGTAGCGATAAGACCAGTCGTTGAGCTGGTCACGGAGGTGTTGGGCTTTCTGGATGATGTCTGGATTAGGCACGGTAGCAGCAGCGAATAATGAATAGTGAATAATGGATAGCGAACGACTCGCTCTGTAGGAGCGCCACTAGAGGCGCGAACCCGGTGTTGTTTTTATACCGCTTCGCGCCTCAAGTGGCGCTCCTACAATGTAGTGTGTTGAAGCAGGCACCAGGCCGAACTGCACCCGGCAGGGTTCCGGTTTTAGCGTGTCGCATGCCGCGTGATGCGTGCTACGGCTTTCCTACGCGCTGGGTACCCGCTGGCGACGCTCGAATTCCTGCACGCGCTGGCGCAGGTGTTCCATGGTCTGCGGGGTCAGCACGCTGTGCTGTTCATCCTTGAGTTCACCGTCCAGCTCAGCGGCCAGGCGCTGACAAATGGACAGCATCTTGTCCAGAGCGCCAATAGCATCCGTCGGCCCCGGCAATTTCAGGAAGAAAGTGACGCCGGCAAAGGTCTTGTCCTCCATGGTATCCAGATCGAACGTGCCCGGCTCCACCGCGTTGGCCATGGAGAATTGCAGCTCATCGGCACCCTGCACGCTCACATGCCGGTGGAAAATATTCATGCGGCCGTAGCGCAGGCCCGCTTCCAGCAACATGCGCAACAGCGCACTGCCTTCGAACGGCGCGCCACGGTGCGCAATCAGGTGCACCACAATCACTTCCAGCACGGGCTGGGGCTCACGGGGCGCCTTCGGTGCCGGCCGAGCTTCTACCCGCGCTTCCTGGCGAGGCGCCTGACGCGGTGAAACCCGAGGGGCCGGTTCGGGCTCGGGTTTCGGCTCAGGCGGCTTTTCCGCTACCGGTTGTGTCGGCGCCGGGGCGGGCTCGACATCAGGCTCCACCGTGCGCTCTGGCTGGGGCTCTGGTTCCTGCTCACCGTCGAACAGGCTTTGCTGTTCTGCAGTACGCGCTTCCGCCGCCGCTTCATCGGGTTCCATCACCATGGGCGGACGCTCATCCTGCTCTGCATCCTCCATGGCCCGGCGGATCACCCGAGCAGAACCAATCAGCTCCGGGTTGTAACCACTACTTTCTTCTTCCTCCGCCTGATCGCGATAGCGCGGGTCGATGCGCATACGCAACCGCCCGTGCCGCTCCCGGATCATCCGCCGCACGCCGTCGGCCAGAATCAGCAGAATCAGAATAACCAGAATACCAATCAATGTTTCCAGGTTCAGGCCCATTGCCTCTTCTTCCTTGCTTGTGCTGAAGTGCCACTGTTACAGCGGCACCGATTCCTCACATCGCCGCCATTTCGGCCGCTTCTTCCACATCCACCGATACCAGACGGGATACACCGGGTTCATGCATGGTGACCCCCATCAGAGTAGCAGCCATCTCCATCGCAATCTTGTTATGAGTGATGTAGATAAATTGCACTTTTGCAGACATTTCCGACACCAGGTTACAGAAACGCCCCACATTCGCATCGTCCAGAGGCGCATCCACCTCATCGAGCAGACAGAACGGAGCCGGGTTGAGCTGGAAGATACTGAACACCAGTGACAGAGCGGTGAGCGCTTTTTCACCGCCGGAAAGCAGGTGAATGGTGCTGTTTCGCTTGCCGGGTGGCCGCGCCATGATGGTGACACCGGTGTCGAGCAAGTCGTCGCCGGTGAGCTCCAGGTACGCATGGCCACCGCCGAAGACCTTCGGGAACAGCTCCTGCAGACCACGGTTGATGCGGTCGAAGTATTCCTTGAAGCGCGCCCGGGTTTCCCGGTCGATCTTGCGGATGGCGTTCTCCAGGGTGCCGAGTGCGTCTTCCAGGTCTTCGTTCTGGCTGTCCAGGTAATTCTTGCGCTCGGACTGCTGCTGATACTCGTCAATGGCCGCCAGGTTGATCTGCCCCAGGCGGGAGATCCGCTGGCCGATCATGTCCATTTCCTGGGCCCACTGCTGCTCATCCGCCTCGTCCGGCAGGTTTTGCAGCACGGTATCCAGATCAAAATTCTGTTCAGAAAGCTGTTCGGCCACGGTCTGCCGGCGGGTACTCAGGTCCTGCCATTGCATGCGTTTCTGATCCATGGTGCTGCGCACTTCCTGAGCCTGGCGCTCAAACTGGCCACGCTGCCCCTCCAGGTTACGCATTTCATGGTCAACCGTTTCCAGCTCACGGCGGGCTTCGGTGAGCTTGTGCTCGGCTTCCAGACGCACTTCCAGCTTTTCTTCCAGCTGCATCTGCAGTTCCGTACCCGGCTCGTCGCCCTCATTGGTCTGCTCTTCCAGCAGTGCCTTGCGCTCCGCCATCATCTGCACCTGGGTCTCCAGGCGGCTCAGGTTCTGGCGCAGGGAGTCTGCCTGGGTGCGGGCACCCTGTACTTCCATGGCCAACTGGTGAGACTGATCGCGGTCGTGGCGCGCTTTCTGGCGGGACTCGTCCAGCCGCAGGCGCAGCTCATCCCGGCGGGATAGCAAGGCTTCGCGCTCACCGCTGTCGGTTTCCATGGCGTCCAGCGCTTCCGCCAGCACCGCCCGGGCCTCTTTCAAGTGTTCCTGTTCCTGTTCCAGCTGCTCGTTGGTCTCGTCCATTTCCCGGCTGAGACGCTCACGGCGCATGGTGATCTGCTCCAGGCGCACCTGCCGGGCGCTGACCTGGGCATTGATCTCGCCCAGCTCACGGTTGATCCGGCTCGCCTGGCGCTGCACCTCTTCGCGCTCTTCTTCCAGTTCGGAAATCTGCTCGCGGGTGCTTTCCAGCTGTTCTTTCAGGCTATCCACGGTGGCCTGGAGGGTATCAATCTCGCCTTCCAGGGTCTCCAGCTCACGACGACGCTCCAGGATACCGGCTTCCTGATCTTCCTCTTTGGCCACTTTCAGCCAGTCCGGACCCAGCCAGATACCGTCACGGGTCACCACGGATTCGTGGGCGTCCAGCTGGCCACGCAGGGTCAAGGCCGCATCCAGATTATCGGCCACGTACACCCCGGCCAGCAGACCTTCCGGAGCCTGCCCCTGAACGTGTTCACGCAGTAGCGTGGATTTGCTGCCCGCTGCCGCCGTGGCGCTGGGGCTAACCAGTGCCACACGGCCATGAGAAAGGTCATCCAGCCATTCACCCAGCTGATCAAAGCCGCTGACGGCCACGGCCTGAATGCTGTCGCCCAGCACCGCTTCCAGGGCTTTTTCCCAGCCTTCCGCCACTTGTAGCTGGTCGGCGAGACGCGGTTCGTCATCCAGTTCATGCCGGGTCAACCAGTCGCTGACCGCGCCATCGTCGCCCATGGCCGCTTTCTGCAGGGCTTCCAGGGAGGTGCGACGGCCCTTAAGGCTTTGCAGCTTCTCGCGAGCCTCATCCAGCTGCCGGCCCCGGTCGCCGTTATCACGGCGAAGCTGGTTGATCTCTTCCTGCAGGGACTCGCTGCGCAGTTCGTTTTCTTCCGACTGCCCGCGATATTGCTCCACCTGCTCTTCCAGCTCGCGCATTTCCTGGGCCAGTGGGCCGGCATCCAGAGATTCCTGCTCTTTCTTCAGGCGGTCGATACGGTCGCGCAGCCGCTCCTGGGACTTGTCCAGATGCTGAATGCGGGACTGCTCCACCTCGGCCTGACGGCGGGATTCGCCGGATTTGCCGTTGAATTCTTCCCACGCCTGCTGCCAGTTCTGCATGGTCTCTTCGGCCAGCGCCAGCGCTTCGCTGGAGGCTTCCTGCTGTTCGGAGACCATTTCCAGCTCCGGCTCGCGCTCGGCCAGAATGGCATCCAGTTCCGCCACTTTCTCGCTGTCGATGCGCAGGTGCTCGTCGCCTTCTTTCCAGCTGGCGCGTACCTGGTCCAGCTCTTCGTAAAGCTGCTGCTTGCGCTCGCGCTGATGCTGGATGCTCTGCTCCAGGCGAGCCACTTCCGCCCCCAGGGCGTAAAAATGCTGCTGGACTTCGTTGAAGCGTTCCTGCACTTCGTGGTGTTTCTCGCGCAGGCGCTCCACTTCCGCATCCACGTGGCGTTGTTCTGCCACTTTCGCTTCCATGGACACGTCCAGTTCGCCAATCACATGGTCCAGTTGCTTGACCTGCACATCCAGCCCTTTCCAGCGCAACGCCTTGAGCTGCGCGCCTTTCAGGCGCTCTTCCTCTTTGTACTGCTTGTATTTCTCTGCCGCGTTGGCCTGGCGGCTCAGGCGCTCGATCTGACGCTCCAGCTCTTCGCGGATGTCCGTCAGGCGCTCCAGGTTTTCACGGGTACGGCGAATGCGGTTCTCGGTCTCGCGGCGGCGGGCCTTGTACTTGGAGATCCCCGCCGCTTCCTCGATATACACCCGCAGCTCTTCCGGCTTGGCTTCAATCAGCCGGGAAATCATGCCCTGCTCAATAATGGCGTAGCTGCGCGGGCCCAGGCCGGTGCCCAGGAAGATGTCGGAAATGTCCTTGCGGCGGCACTTGGTGCCGTTGAGGAAATAGTTGGACTGGCCGTCGCGGGTGACCTGGCGCTTCACGGAAATTTCGTTGAACTTGCCGTATTCGCCAGTAACGGTGGCATCGGAGTTATCGAAAATCAGCTCAGTGGACGCCTGGGCCACCGGCTTGCGGGCATTGGAGCCATTGAAGATAACGTCCGCCATGGACTCACCGCGCAGGTGCTTGGCGGAGGATTCCCCCATCACCCAGCGTACCGCGTCAATGATATTGGACTTCCCACACCCGTTGGGCCCCACCACGGCGGTGAGGTTTTCCGGGAAATTGGTGGTGGTAGGGTCCACAAAGGATTTGAACCCGGCCAGTTTTATTGATTTCAGTCGCATAGTGTCTGCTTAACTCGGGCCAACAGGCCAAAAATTGGGCAAAAACAAAGGTTTTCGCCGCCCCTTGAAGCGATTACGGCGCGCCTGGGCACTAAAAGGGCTAAGTCTAGCGACAACCGCAGTCGAATTCATCAGCCGAGATACCGATAAAGGCCACGGCACGCTTCATCCTGCACGCAGCACATCGCAAACCCGGACACGTTTTACGGCATTTGATGTTTTCAGGGCATATGCCAGCCTTCGCGGTCGAAGGACCGCTCTCGCAAAGGAGATTGACCGCAGGAGTCCCAATTATTCGCTGCGCTCACCCTTTCGGGACCGCCTTTAGAGGCGTTCCTTCGCTCGGTGAGGGACGAACCGCGCGCAGCGCGCAAATACCCGCAGGGCATCGGCAACGGCAAAACGCCCCCAACATCTCTCGCTTTCCCTTGCAGCTTGAGGCGTGTCGCTTGCAACTTGCCTGCACACTGTGCAGCACGGGGCACGACAGGTAACATTCTCCACAGCCTGTCTTCGCGTCAGCGCGTGCTGCATGATCCGTGAAGCGTCTCTTGATACAAGGATTACCCGTGTCCCAGATAGCCGATGCCATTGCTTACCTGTCCCGCAGCCTGAAACTGGCCCGCACCCCGGAACTGCGGCGCTATGTGATCATCCCGCTGATCTTCAACATCCTGGTCTTTGGCGGCCTGTACTGGCTCAGCGGCAGCTGGATTGCCGGCTGGATCACCGCCGCCACCGCGGACTGGGCGTTGACTGGCTTCTGGAGCTTCCTCAATGGCGCTCTGCACTTCCTGGTCGATGCGGCAGTCATACTGGTGTGGATTCTGCTGTTGGGCCTGTTCGCCAGTGTGTTTTCCATTGGCGTACAGCTGATTGCCGCGCCCTTCATGGGCTTTCTGGCGGAAAAAGTGGATATCCAGGTCACCGGTCACCCCATGAACGATGAATCCATCCCCGCCATGATCGTGCGCACCTTCAAGCGCGAGCTGCGCAAAACCTGGTACTGGCTGTGGCGTGCCGTGCTGATTCTGTTTGTGGTGGGGGTGGTTTACTTCATCCCGGTGATCAATGTGTTCGCCTCGGCCATCTGGTTTCTGTGGTCAGGCTGGCTGCTGGGCATGCAGTACATCGATTTCGGCGCCGACAACCGCCAGGTGCCTTTTGAGGTGATGCTGGAGCGGCTGAAAGAAAAACGCTGGCTGGTGCTCACCTTCGGCGCCATCGTCATGGCCCTGACCATGATCCCGTTGGTGAACCTGTTCATCATGCCGGTGGCGGTGATTGCCGGAACACTGATCTGGGTGGAGCAGCTCAGTGGAGAATTAATAGTTAATAATGAATAATTAATAACGTCGCGAGACGGTTTTTCATGTTCGGAAACGCATGAGGCCGCGGCCAGAGTCTGGGCGCGGCCTCATTGCTTTTACAATACGGTTACCGCTGCTCGCGCAGCTATTAATTATTCATTATTAACTATTAATTGCTCTCTACCTACCGCATAAAGCCCAGCTCTCTGAGCTGGTGGATCTTGTCCCGGGTGGCAGCGGCATCCTCGAATTCCAGGTTCTTGGCGTGCTCCAGCATCTTGGCTTCCAGCACCTTGATTTCCTTGGCCACCTGCGCCGGGGAGCGGGCATCCAGGTAATCGGCGGCGGATTCCGCCACTTTCTTCTCACCCTTGTACTTGCGATCGAAACGGCTGCCGCCGCTATCATCCATGATGTCGCGGATTTTCTTGTTGAGCCCTTGCGGGGTAATGCCGTTGGCCTTGTTGAACGCTTCCTGTTTCTCGCGGCGGCGGTCCGTCTCGCCGATGGCCCGCTCCATGGAGCCGGTCATTTTGTCCGCGTAGAGAATCGCCCGCCCTTCCACATTCCGGGCGGCGCGGCCGATGGTCTGGATCAATGAGCGATCGGAGCGCAGGAACCCTTCCTTGCCCGCATCCAGAATCGCCACCAGCGCCACTTCCGGCATATCCAGGCCTTCACGCAGCAGGTTGATCCCCACCAGCACGTCGAACTTGCCCAGACGCAAATCGCGGATAATTTCCACCCGCTCCACCGTATCGATATCGGAATGCAGGTAACGCACACGGATGCCGTGCTCGTTGAGGTATTCGGTAAGATCTTCCGCCATACGCTTGGTCAGCGTAGTCACCAGCACACGCTGCTCTTTGGCAATGCACTCCTTGGCCTCCCCCAGCAGATCGTCCACCTGGGTGGTCGCCGGGCGGATCTCGATCTTCGGGTCCACCAGGCCGGTGGGCCGCACCACTTGTTCCACCACCTGCCCCGCGTATTTCTGCTCGTAGGGCCCGGGGGTGGCGGATACAAACACCATTTGCGGTGCCAATTGCTCCCATTCCTCGAATTTCAGCGGTCGGTTATCCATGGCCGAGGGCAAGCGGAACCCGAAGCTCACCAGGGTTTCTTTGCGGGAGCGGTCGCCCTTGTACATGGCGCCCAGCTGCGGAATGGTCACGTGGGACTCATCGGCAATCAGCAGCGCATTGTCCGGCAGGTAGTCAAACAGGGTGGGCGGCGCATCGCCTGGCGCGCGGCCAGAAAACAACCGGGAGTAGTTTTCCACGCCGTTGCAGTAACCCAGCTCCTGCAACATCTCGATGTCGAACCGGGTGCGCTGCTCCAGCCGCTGGGCTTCCACCAGCTTGTTTTGCTCCTTTAGCTCCGCCAGCCGTTCGGTGAGTTCTTCCTTGATCATCTCCACCGCCTTGAGCACCGTTTCCCGGGGCGTCACGTAATGGCTCTTGGGGTAGATGGTGGTACGCCCGATACGCCGGATCACCTCACCGGTGAGCGGATCAAAGATGCTGATGGACTCCACTTCGTCATCGAACAACTCGATGCGCACCGCTTCCTTTTCCTCTTCCGCCGGGAAGATATCGATCACATCCCCACGCACCCGGTAGGTGGCGCGACGAAAATCCATTTCGTTGCGGGTGTACTGCAGTTCGGCCAGGCGCCGCAGCAGCTCACGCTGATCAATATGATCGCCCCGCACCAGATGCAGCACCATGGCGTGATAACTGGCCGGGTCACCCAGACCGTAGATGGCCGACACCGTGGCCACGATAATGGTATCCGGACGCTCCAGGATGGCCTTGGTAGCAGACAGGCGCATCTGCTCGATCTGTTCGTTCACCGAAGCATCTTTCTCAATGAAGGTATCGGAGCTGGGAACGTAAGCTTCCGGCTGGTAGTAGTCGTAGTAGGAAACGAAGTACTCCACCGCATTTTCCGGGAAAAACTCACGAAACTCCCCATACAACTGCGCCGCCAACGTCTTGTTGGGCGCCATGATGATGGTCGGCCGGCCAGTCTGCTCGATCACATTGGCCATGGTGAAAGTCTTGCCCGAGCCCGTGACACCGAGCAGCGTCTGGTGACCCAGGCCGTCATCAATACCCTCAATCAGCTGGGCAATGGCCTTGGGCTGGTCACCGGCAGGCTGGTAATCGGAATGGAGCTTGAAGAGGCTTTCGGGCATGAGGTCTTCCTGATGGCTACCCTTCCAAGCCAGGAAGGCAGCAAAATCATGGTTTAAAAATCGAGACGTAGTGTAACAGAGCCGGCGTGAATGCGCGGTGGAACGACAACCCCGGAAACACCGGATTTCCCTGTGGGCAATTCAGCTTGCTAAACGAATCGGTGCCAAGACCGCTATAGGAACGGAGCGTAGCGGAGTAACGCCCGTAGTTCCGTGCGGCCCGAAGGGTGAGCGTAGCGAATAGCTCCTCTGGAGGGACGAACCGCGCCCAGCGCCAACCCCCATAGAGCGAGGGTTTTGGATGATGATAGAGTCTCCGACCAGTATTGAGCGGGCCCGGAAGCGCCCTTTCTTCGCCAAGGCCCAGATTCGTCCCCTGGAAGGGAACTCCTACCGCGGCTTTGTAGAGAGCTCGCACCCAACAGCCGCGCTCTGGTTGCAGCCCCCACCCTCACCGCCCACAAGGAAACACGGGACATTCCCCACCTGATCCGGTAAAATGCATGGCCCTTTCTGGGTCGATTGCTGCGCCAAAAGCGCGGCCCAACGACTCTCTAGATGAACGAGGAGTGCATGTCCGATATCAGCCTTTCCGACCGCGTACAACGCATCAAGCCGTCTCCCACTCTTGCCATCACCGCCAAAGCCGGTGAATTGCGCGCGCAGGGCAAAGACATTATTGGGCTGGGTGCCGGTGAGCCGGATTTCGATACGCCGGATCATATTAAAGACGCCGCCATTGAAGCGATCAAGGCCGGCAAAACCAAATACACCCCGGTGGACGGCACTCCCGGCCTGAAGAAAGCCATTATCGACAAATTCCAGCGCGATAACGGCCTGTCCTATGAGCCCGGCCAGGTGCTGGTCTCCAGCGGTGGCAAGCAGAGCTTCTTCAACATGGCACTGGCCCTGCTGAATGACGGCGATGAAGCCATCATTCCGGCCCCCTACTGGGTGAGCTACCCGGATATGGTGCTGGTTGCCGGCGGCGTACCGAAGATCCTCGAAACCGACGTGAACAGCCGCTTCAAGATCACCCCGGAACAGCTGGAAGCAGCGATTACGCCGAAAACCCGCCTGTTCGTGATCAACAGCCCTTCCAACCCCTCCGGCATGGCCTATTCCCTGGAAGAACTGGCGGCTCTGGGCGAGGTGCTGAAGAAGCACCCGAACATCATCGTCGCCACCGACGATATGTACGAGCATATCCTGTGGACCGGCAAGCCGTTCATCAACATCGTCAATGCCACCCCGGAACTGTACGACCGCACCGTGGTCATGAACGGCGTCTCCAAGGCCTACTCCATGACTGGCTGGCGCATCGGCTATGCGGCAGGCCCGCAAAAGCTGATTGCTGCCATGAAAAAGGTGCAGTCCCAGTCCACCTCCAACCCGGCCTCCATCAGCCAGGCTGCCGCTGAAACCGCACTGGCCGGCGATCAGGGCTGCGTGGACGAGATGGTCAAAGCGTTCAAGGAACGTCACGACTACCTCACCGCCGCACTGGATGCCCTGCCTGGCGTGAAATGTGCCCAGGGTGACGGCACTTTCTATGCCTTCCCGGACTTCTCCGAAGCCATTGCCAACATGGATGGCGTGGAATCCGACACCGACCTGGCCACCCTGCTGCTGGAAACGGCTGAAGTCGCGCTGGTGCCCGGTTCCGCCTTCGGTGCCCCCGGCTGCATGCGCCTGTCCTTCGCCGTCGGCATGGACACCCTGAAAGAAGCCATCCGCCGGATTGAGCAGGCATTGGCTAAATAAGCAACAAACGCACCCCCGGGGTGTTGACGACCCCGGGAGGCGTCACTAATATACGCGCCTCAAGACATTCCGCCTTAGCTCAGTTGGTAGAGCAAATGACTGTTAATCATTGGGTCGCTGGTTCGAGCCCAGCAGGCGGAGCCAAATAGAAAGGGCCTACCCATCGGGTAGGCCCTTTTTTTTGCGCCGCAATGATTGGTTGTCCTGCAGCCAACTGTTAATCATTGGCAAATTCAGTTGAATTTGCCTAGTTCGAGCCCAGCAAGCGGAGCCAAACAAGAAAAGGGCTTATCCATCGGGTAAGCCCTTTTTCTTTGCCCCAATCATTGGGCACCCTGCGCTCGCCGGTTAATCATTGGTGAATTCAGTTGCATTCGCCTGGTTCGAGCCCAGCAGGCAAAACACAATAAGAAAAGCCCGGTATCGAAAGATGCCGGGCTTTTCTTTGTCTCATGATTGTTCGCGCGTCCTTTCCTAAAACCCTTCCGGATTCTGTTTCTGCCAGCGCCAATGATCCTCGCACATTTCCTCAATGCCCCGCTGTGCCTCCCAGCCCAGCACGGCATTGGCATGGGCCGGATCTGCATAGCAGCTCGCCACATCGCCGGGGCGACGCTCTACTATTTCATAGGGCACAGGGCGTCCAGATGCCTGTGAGAACGCCGTAACCATTTCCAGCACGCTGTACCCCCGGCCGGTTCCCAGGTTCACTGTTAACAGGCCAGCATCCGCGTCCAGCGCCTCAAGCGCAGCCAGATGCCCCTGGGCCAGATCCATAACATGGATATAGTCTCTGACTCCGGTTCCGTCGGGGGTCGGATAATCCCCACCAAAGACGCCCAGCTTTTCACGCTTACCCACTGCTACCTGGGCGATATAAGGCATCAGGTTGCTGGGAATACCCGCCGGATCTTCGCCAATCTGCCCACTCTCATGGGCCCCCACAGGGTTGAAATAACGAAGCAACGCCAGCTTCCATTTTTCGTTACTCCGATAAAGGTCCCGCAACATATCTTCAATATGCAGCTTGGTCGCACCGTAGGGGTTAGTGCTACTAAGGGGAAAATCCTCCCGAATCGGCACTGTTGCCGGATCGCCATAGACCGTCGCAGAAGAGCTGAACACCATGGTGTGCACGCCTGCACGCTCCATCGCTTCCAGCAACCGGAGGCTTCCCGTCACATTGCAATCGTAATAACTGAGCGGCATGGCGACAGATTCCCCCACCGCCTTAAGGCCCGCAAAATGGATTACCGCCGCGATGTCATAATCTGAGAACAGGGCATCCAGGCAGTTCGCATCGCGAATATCGCCTTCCACAAACGCCACGGACTTGCCCACAAGCCGCTCAACACGATTCAGACTCTCCCGACTACTATTACTCAAATTGTCCAGCACCACTACCTGGTGCCCAGCTTCCAGCAACAACAAAACGGTATGAGAACCGATGTAACCCGCGCCGCCCGTTACCAGAATGCTTTTCATCGTTTTGCCTCCGAGCCTTCAGCTCTCGCCTCAGACTTGTCTTACTCAAAAAGTGGTTTCTGGATGACTCACCGGCCCCCTTCAACCACGTAGGGTGCCTAGCTGAACGGCAGAGGAATTCAACACTCCAGCACTGCCATCACCACAAGAACCACAACAGGTATGATCACTATGCCATTTTACCGCGCCAGTTTCCGCCATACCTTCAGCACCGGGGACACTGTTGAGCTTACCTCCAGCCCCTACCCAGCCAATAGCTGGGAGCACGCCCGGCAACTGGCCGATGCATTTGGTTATGTGGATGTGCGGATTGCTGTCGAGGACCGACATAGCGATGGCCGAATTACCGTATACCCCATGCTCACCAGTGTTGAATGACAGCGCTCCTGGAACAAGCCACAGTCGATGAGCACCGAAGCGCTGTCGCTCACCACCCACTCATGGGCAGCACCGGTCACGCCGCGCCCCGCGCCGTGCGGTAACTACGAGGGAACCCGCTCGGGCGCGGCTTATGGAGATGATCCTTGTCGTTTCCTGAAAGGGGTGAGAGGCAGACCATCCTTGGCCTGAGGACAAAATCCAATCACTGCATTGTGTCGGATTACGGCTACGCCTAATCTGACCTACGCCAAATCAGCCTGAAAGGCGCAATTTTGTAGGTCGAATTAGCCTGAAAGGCGTAATCCGACATACTGCTTTGCCAACACCCACCCTACACAATCGCAGCGATCAGTTGCTTCACACAGGCTTCAATATCGTTTTCAGCGGTATTCACCACCAGCTCCGGCTTGGCCGGGGCTTCGTAAGGGCTATCGATACCGGTGAATTCCTTGATAATGCCCTGGCGCGCTTTCTGGTACAGGCCTTTGGGGTCGCGCTTCTCGCACTCTTCCAGTGGCGCGTCCACAAACACTTCCACGAACTCGCCATCTTCGAACAACTCGCGGGCGGCATCACGGTCCGCACGGAACGGGCTGATGAAGGCGGTGACAACAATAAGGCCAGCATCCACCATCAGCTTGGCCACTTCAGACACCCGGCGGATGTTCTCAGTACGGTCTTCATCGCTCATGCCCAGGTTCTTGTTCAGGCCGTGGCGCACGTTATCGCCGTCCAGCAAATAGGTGTGTTGACCCTGCTCGGTCAGTGCCACTTCCAGCGCATTCGCCAGTGTAGATTTACCGGAACCGGACAGACCCGTCAGCCAGATACACTTCGGCGTCTGGCCCTTAACCTTCGCGCGATCTGCCTTGGACACATTAGACTCATGCCAGACGACATGGGCCTTGGATTCGTTTGCTTTTTCCTGGTATGGGGAAGACATAAATACCTCACTTTGTTCGAAGAGCAGCGGCTAGCTGCGAGCTTCTAGCTACTAGAAAAACACAACCGGGCCTTTGGCCCAGCATTATAAATTCACTTCAATTTGCGCATGATCGCGAACAGCATTTTCGATAGCTGCTCAATCTCATCGCCCCACCTTTTGCTCATTTCATCAGGGATATAACCGATTCTGCTGCCGATAATTAGCTGGGTCTTCAATTCACCCGCCGAGCCCTTAGCATAGTTCAGAAACAACGCTTTCTCTTTGTCGGAAGCTCGCTCGAAGCCCTCTGCAATATTCGAGGGCAAGGACAGCGAGGATCGGGTTATCTGATCCCTAAACCCGAAGTCACGGTGGCCAGCAAAGTGTTGATAGATCTCAACACTTAAATCCACTGACCGACGCCAGATATCCAAATTTTCAAGACGCATCCCTGCCTCTCCATATTATTAGCCCCCCTATCCTTAGGAACTTTACCGGTTTTCTCTATCCAATTGAGCGTAGCTCGTAGCTCGTAGCTCGTAGCTCGTAGCTCGTAGCTCGTAGCTCGTAGCTCGTAGCTCGTAGCTCGTAGCTCGTAGCTCGTAGCTCGTAGCTCGTAGCTCGAAACTTTCAAAACCCCCAAACCATCGGAATAACCGTCAGGCTAATCACCGCCACCACCACACTCATCGGAAACCCGATCTTCAGGTAATCCCGGAACGTGTAGCCCCCTGGCCCCATGACCATAAGATTGGTCTGGTAGCCCAGCGGGGTCATGAAGCTGGCAGAGGCGGCGAACATGACGGCAACGATAAAGGGCATGGGGCTGACGCCCAGCTGCTCAGCAACACCGATGGCGATGGGAAACACCAGCACGGCGGCGGCATTGTTGGTGATCATTTCGGTAAACACGGCCGTGAGCAGGTAAATGATCACCAGCGCCATAAAAGGCGACAAGCCCCCCTCCGGAATCACCTGCTCCACAATCCAGGCCGCCGCGCCGCTGGACTCCATGGCTTTACCCAGCGCAAAAGAGGCGCCGATCACCACCAGCACCGGCAGATTCACACTCACGTTCATCCGCGAGCGGTTCACGGTCACACAGCGCAGCGCAATCATCAGGCCGGCCGCAAACATGGCCGCCTCCAGAGTCGAGGCCAGCCCCAACACATTCGCCATCACCATCGCCACCAGCACCGCAACGGCCACCGGCGCCCGGCGAAAGTCCGGGGGAGTGGAATCTTTCAACGGACTCACCAGCATGAAGTCACGACGATACTGATACTGCTCCACAAACTGCTGGCTGGTTTCCAGCAACAAGGTATCCCCCACCTTCAAACACTGCTCGCCCACCTTGCCGGGCACACGCTTACCATTGCGGCTGATACTCAAAATCGCTGCCTGGTAACGGGTCCGGAATCCGGTTTCCTTCACGGAACGGCCAATGCCGGGGAACTCCGGGCTCAGCACCACTTCCACAAGATGGCGCTGGTGATTATTCAGGCCTAGCTTGTGGGCCCCACCATGGGCAGCCTGCAAGCCGTTAATACGTTGTAGCTCCCGCGCGCACTCCGGCACTCCGACAAACGCCAGCAAGTCCCCTTCCTGCAACGTCATTTCCGGACCAACCGCCGTGAACAGTCGCTCATCACGCTGAATGTCGGTCAGGAAACCATAGGTCAGGTTCCGCAGCCCGGCATCCTGAATGGTGCGCCCTGCCAGAGGGCTGCCTTTCGCGACCAGCATCTCCACGTGGTACTCACGGGCATCTTCCCACTGGGACGCCATACTGGCCCGGTTCGGCAGCAAAAAGCGGCTGATCAACAACATAAAGGCCGCACCGCCGAGCAACACCGGCACACCGACCCAGGCCACATCGAAAATGCCAAAGGCCGGCAACCCTTTTTCCTGTACCAAACCGTCCACCACCAGATTGGTGCTCGTGCCGATAAGCGTACAAGTGCCGCCGAGAATCGCCGCATAACTCAGCGGTAACAGCAGTTTGGAGGCAGACAATCGTAAGCGTTGCGCCCATTCCTGCACCGCAGGAATCATCATGGCCACAACGGTGGTGTTATTGAGGAACGCACTCAGAATCGATGCTGGCGCGATCAAACGGAACTGGCTGGAGAGTACGGACTTGGGTTGTCCCAGCAACCGATGTGCCACCCAGTAAATAGCCCCGGTATCCCGCAAAGCCGCCGCCACCACATACAGCGCCGCGATGGTCATCAAGCCGGGGTTGGCAAAACCGGACAACGCCTCGCCCGGGGAAATGATGCCCGTGACCAACACGAGTACCAGCGCCGCCATCATGGTCATATCTGCAGGCACACGGTTGCTGGCCAGCGCCCCTAGCACAGCCAGTACGATCAGCAGTGTTATCAGTATTTCCACGGTCATTCGGTAAACCACACAAGCCCGGACGCCACGCGACAACCCACGCAGCAAAAGAGCATTTTACAGGGCAAAGGGAATATAAAAAGGGAGGGCTTAGTTAAATATGATATAAGCAAAAAACCAACGTCTCAGCCAACAATGTCGGATTACGGCCAAGCCTAATTCGACCTACACACTGACCGGCGAAACAACGGCGACGGCTTCAAGCTCGGGGTTTGTAGGTCGAATTAGCCTGAAAGGCGTAATCCGACACTCAGGGCAGACTTATTCCACCGCGCTGGCGGTTTTCGCCACCAGAGCCGGCGCCTCACGGCTTGGCACACTTTGGGGCGCCTCGATGTCCAGGCCACCTGGCTCGTAGCCATTCACATAGCTGCGCAGCAAGGCACGCAGAGCGTCCTGATCAGCGCGGGTCAACGCCTTGCGGAAGGCCTCCAGCGCAAAATAGATCTCATCCCATTCCAGCTTTTCTTCATGGGCCTGCATAATCATCTCGTGCTCGGTGCGCGTACTGCAATCACCGATCAGCAGCTCTTCATAGAGCTTCTCACCCGGTCGCAGCCCGGAAAACGCGATGGCAATGTCTCCGTCAGGATTCTGCTCGTCCCGCACGGACATACCCATCAAATGCACCATGGTACGGGCCAAATCCACAATACGCACCGGCTCGCCCATATCCAGCACGAAAACTTCACCGCCCTGGGCCATGGCACCCGCCTGGATCACCAGCTGGGAGGCCTCCGGAATGGTCATGAAATAGCGAATCACATCCGGGTGGGTCACCGTCACCGGCCCGCCCTTCTGAATCTGGTCACGGAACAGAGGCACCACCGAGCCGGACGAGCCCAGCACATTGCCAAAACGCACCATGGAGAACACCGTCTCCGAGCCCCGCGCGGCAATGGCCTGAAGTACCAGTTCCGCAAAACGCTTGGTGGCCCCCATCACATTGGTAGGGCGCACCGCCTTGTCAGTAGACACAAGAATAAAGTGCTTCACATGGGCGGCTTCCGCGCCCAGTGCCGCTTCCAGCGTCCCCAGAATGTTATTACGCACGCCAGCAGAAGGGTTGGCCTCAACAATCGGCACATGCTTATAGGCGGCCGCATGATAGACCGTATCTACCCGATGCTCACGGCACAGCCGTTCCATCAAGCCACGATTGAGCACCGAACCGAGCACCGCCTCAATTTCAATGTCTTTGCTTCTATTTCCTGCGAACGCCTGCAATTCCTTCTCGATGGCATACAGACCGAACTCACTTTGGTCCAGCAGCAGTAACTTGGAAGGGTTCAACTTAAGAATCTGCCGACACAACTCGCTGCCGATGGAGCCCCCCGCACCGGTCACCAGCACATGCTTGCCACTGATACAGCGTGTCAGCAAGTCAGCGCGGGGCGGTACGGCATCCCGGCCCAACAGGTCCTCAATGGCAACTTCCTTGATTTCCTCCAGGCGTGCCTTGCCGCTGGCAATATCGGCAAACGACGGCACCGTCTGCACATGCACATTCAGCGTTTCCAGCCAGCGCACCACCGCCATTCTCGTGGCACGGCTCTCGGACGGCAGCGCCAGCAGCACAGTGCGAATCGCGCCACGTTCCACGGCCTTTTCCAAGGCTCGGCGACCCACCACCGGCACACCACAAAGTAGCGTGCCTTGCTTGCCGACCGCATCGTCCACAATCATTAGCGGGTGCAATTCAGCGGTGGACAGCAGCCCCGATACCAGCTGCGCGCCGGCACCACCGGCACCAAAAACCGCAACGGCTTCGCGGTCAATACGGTTACCCAGTACGTGATAAAGGAAACGGCGCATCATGAAACGACTGCCGCCCAGATACAGCACCAGCACCGCCCAGAAAATGATAAAGACCGATCGCGGCGTGGAGGCCGATGCCATATATGACGCGGCAGCCAACAGCACCACCGACAGAGTCACCCCAGCGAGAATGGACCATGCCACCTCGGCACCAAGGTAACGGACAATAGAACGGTAGAAACCCAAGACGTACAGCGCAGGCAACAACACCAGCGGCGCAGCAACCAGTAACCACAAGTCTGCAACCTCAGGGGTTGCCGTATTAAGGCGGAGCCCATAGGCCAACCAAAGCAGCAACGGTGCCGCCAAGGCATCCGCGCTGAGCATGACCAACCGCTTGGCAGTGCGAGACAGCGACACCATCCGGTGTACAGGGGAATAGAGATACTTGTTCGTCATAACAGGTCCATCCATGCGACCACAGGGCCGACTAACACGGCAAAGTCCCTCTTAGCCATAAGATTGTGACTTTCATCACACTGTTTAGCCGGGGGAGCATTATAAGCCGTTACTCAGGATATCCAACGGGTAAAAAGCACTAATTTCGAGGCAATCTAGTCATGAACGGTGACAATTAAGCGACAAACGGATACTGATGTCCGTGATAATCACCCGCAATCACACATCTTTTTCAATTTGTTGCAAAGCTGTTATCGCCGCCTTACGTTTACTAAAGAAGGGCATTCACCCGAAACCGAGGCACTCGCAACAAAAACTACCCCCGTTCGTAGGTCGTGTTAGGCCAAAGGCCGTAACCCGACATCCGAACTCATCGCCTTGCGCAACACCTCACAGGTCTTATCAATCTCGGCCTCGGTCAATGTCGGGTGTACCAAAAACATTAACGCACTCTCGCCCAAGGCCTTGGCCACCGGTAAACGCTCTTGCGGCCCCAACCCAAGATCCGTAAACGCCTTTTCCAGGTACACCTCAGAACAGGACCCTGAAAAACACGGCACACCTTCCGCCACAATCGCATTCATAATCCGGTCACGCACATCCGCAACAGGCTCATTAACAGCAGCCTCATCCACAAACACATAACACTTGTAACCCGCATGACCGATCTCTTCCGGCACCACCGGCACGCGCAATCCGGGCAGTGAGCCCGCTGTTTCCCAGATTGCCTGGCAATTGGCCTGGCGTGCGGTGGTCCAACCCGGCATGCGCTGCAGCTGAATACGGCCAATGGCGGACTGCATTTCCGTCAGCCGCCAGTTAGTGCCCACAGACTCATGCAACCAGCGAAACCCCGGCGGATGCTCACGCTCGTACACCGCATCCCAGCTCTTGCCATGATCCTTGAAGCTCCACATCCGGGACCACAAGTCACGATCATTCACGGTGACCATGCCACCCTCTCCACCAGTAGACATAATCTTGTCCTGGCAGAACGACCAGCAACCCACATGTCCAAGCCCGCCTACAGGCTTGCCTTTATAGGTAGCACCATGTGCCTGGGCGCAGTCTTCAATCACGAACAACCCCTGCTCCGCAGCTAGGGCCATCATGCCATCCATATCGCAGGGCCAGCCCGCCAAGTGTACAGCCACCACAGCGCGGGTTTTCGGCGTAATCACCGCCGCAACGGTCGCGGGGGTAATATTCTGGGTGTCCGGGTCTACATCCGCGAATACGGGTGTGGCCCCGGCGTTAATCACCGCCGTTGCCGACGCCAGAAAGGTACGTGGCGTCACCACTACCTCATCACCGGCGCCTATACCCAAACCTTTAAGAGCCAGATCTAACGCCAGCGTGCCATTGCCTACTGCGATGGCATATTGAGTACCCGCAAACACCGCGAATTCCTTTTCGAATTCACGGCCTTCCTGGCCAGTCCAGTAATTGACCTTATTGGATAGGAGTACGCGAGACACTGCATCAGCTTCTTCCTGGGTAAAAGAAGGCCAGGGGGAAAAAGGTCCGTTTAACATAAATTTAGATAAACTCAGGTAAAGGCTTAAAAGGTTTTGCTGGAGAGCCGATATAAATAGTGTTTGCTTCAGAATCCTTTGTCTGAACCCCTCCCATCCCTAACATGGAGCCACAAGCCATTGTAATTCCCTGACGAATAGCTGCTCCAGTGCCGACCTCAACGCCGTCTTCAAGAATCACATTCCCTGACAAAGCGACCATCGGCGCAACAGTAACAAAATCATGAATTCTATCATCATGCCCCACAGTAACATTCAGGTTAAGAATCACATGATCACCAATAACAATATCAACCGTAGCGATACTACCGGCGCAGATCATAGTTCCTTTTCCCACATCCACGCTCTCATCCATTTTTACAGAAGGGTGAATAAGCGTAGCAAAATCAGTCACCCCTTGGCTGGCTAGCTTTTCAACAATTTTTTTCCTAACTCTAGGGTTACCGATTGCTACAACGAATTCTGTGTCTGGATAGTCAGACCAAGCATCAAGACCACCTAGAATCGTATAATTTCCTTTCTTTCCCGGGGGCACATTATCATCCAGAAACCCTAGAACAGCTCTTCCACATTCCCTTGACAGCCAATCAACCTCTCGGCCAAAACCACCAAATCCGACAATAACAATAGATTTCATGAGTCCTCCCTGGACAATTCTTGTGAAGCTCGACGCTCACCAGCACCCTCGAATCGAGGCATGGTTGCCTCTTCACCATGGCTAATGCCGTCACGCTTTACTACCTGCCAAACCGTCAGAAACAGAATTTTAATATCTAGCCACAGCGTGCGATTTTCCACATACCAAACATCTAATTCGAACTTTTCCTCCCAAGATAAGGCATTGCGGCCATTAATCTGAGCCCAGCCAGTAATGCCCGGTTTGAGATCATGGCGACGAGCCTGACGTTCAGAATAAAGAGGAAGATATTCCATTAATAAGGGGCGGGGACCTACCAGGCTCATCTCCCCTTTGAGGACATTCCACAGTTCCGGCAATTCATCAAGACTGGTTGAACGCAAGAACTGGCCAAACGGCGTCAAACGCTGAACGTCCGGCAAGAGTTCACCGTCTTTACCCCGTTCATCCGTCATGGTACGAAACTTGACCATTTCGAAAGGCTTGCCACCTTTCCCTGGGCGCTTCTGCCGGAAACAAATTGGTGCGCCATGCTTTCGACGAACCATGAATGCAAGAACCGCGATGATGGGTGCCAACAACAACAGACCAAAGCCCGCACCAAGAATATCCAGGCCCCGCTTTGCAGAAGCTGCCACCGGCAAAGCGGTAGCCTTCCTCAATTCCTCAATAAACTGATGCCCGAACACGTTACGATCAAACTGCTGATGGGCAAGCTTACTGGCAGCTTCGCCCATACCGACAAGCTGCTCACGGTTATCAGCTGCTTGTTCAAGCGCATTAGCAAAGGCTTCGGCATCATCGGCAGCAACAGCAAAGCCACAACCCGACTCTTCAATTATGCCAGCTAGCCAGCCCGGGTAATTGTTCAGTACCGGCAAGCCAGCTGAAATGTAATCAAAGAATTTGTTCGGTGACGTACCGAAATAAAAAGCGGGCACATTGGCCAGGGTTTGCAGCCCGATGTCAGCTCCAGCCATTAAGCCCGCCAAACGAGACTTATTCACGGGATCATGAAAAATAACATTATCCAACCCCTGTGAAGCGGCGCGCTGCTGCAGAGCGGATTTTGTTTTGCCATCGCCCACCAGAGCAATTTTTATATCATCACGTTGACGTTTTTTCAGAACAGCCGCGGCATCAAGCACTGAATCCAGGCCATTGGCAATACCGTGCGTACCGGTAAATATAGCCAGCAAATCCTCATCTGCCACACCGTCAGGACGCCAAGCCCCATCCGCACCCTCAAAAATCGAAAAATCGCAGCCATTCGGTACCATAGCGACCCTCTCTGAAGGGACACCGCAACGCTGAATGCCTTTCACAATACCTGGCGACAGCCCAATCAACCGGTGTGCAGAACGATAGCTAACCCATTCCAAAACCCCCATCGCCCATAGAATAACAGGATTCGTAATTACTCCCATTTCCCTGGGAAGCTCAGGCCAAAGATCACGCACCTCGAAAACGAAAGGTTTACCCCGCAACCAGCGTGCAAAAACACCGGGAATACCTGCGGTTAAAGGTGTGGTTGTAGCGAACAACACATCATATTTACGCGTCATTGCTACGCCAACACTACGAAGAGCAAAAAGGAGAAACAGTAACGCCCGTTTAATAAAACCGTCAGCGTTGGAATACGCCAAATCGAACTCAATGACTTGAATGTCGTCCACAAAGCCCTGGCGACGGCCACGAGAAAATACGCCATTCAGTCCGGTATTACCGCCACCGTAAGAACCACAGACCATGGTTACCTCGTGACCTTCAGACACCAGACGACGAGCCATTTCATAGGACCTAATTCCAGTTGACCCTTTTGGGGTAGAAAAATGCTGATGAAAATACAGAACCTGCATTAATTGAGCTCCCTGAAAAAAGCCTTACCACCAACCAAACAAAACAAACCCCAACCCGAATAAATCAACACCGCAATAACAAAGTAATTATCCATATTACTTCCTGAAAAAAGCGAACCAACCACAATAGGATAAAAAGGCAGCATCATCACTGCCATTTTTCTATTAACAGCCACCAGCCCAAAAAAAGCGACCAAGAGGACTAACAGGGCAACAAATGCGGGGATACCGTAATACACCAAGAATTCAACAACAATATTATGCGGGTACACACCAACGTAGACAGAGGGGTCAGAAGCCCCCCAAAAAACATTTCCCGTAGTCAAAAAATCATTAACCGCTGACACTTTAGAAATCCGAACCTCCGTAGATTCTCCTCCAAAATTAAATGCTCGATACTCGTTAAAAGAGAAGTCATGAAGCGCAGAAAAAAGCAAAGGCAGCAAAAGCAAGGCAGCAATAATTTTCTTTTTAAACCCAGCAACCCAGTATAATGAAAAAAACATAACTGCAAGAACAAGAATAGCTCCTCTAGACCCAGTTCTAAATAAGATATAAACAGCCAAAAAGGTGCAAAGGAGAGCCCCCCAAGGATAAAATCCTTTTCGTTGCGAAATTGAAGAAAGCAAAACAACTCCCCAAAAAAAACCCACCACCCTATAAAGAATGGTAGGACCAAAAATAAAATTAAACCTCAGATCCTCCCCTGAGATAAAAACAGCCACAAAAAAAAGAGCGACCAGCCCCCCCAAAGACACCCCAAAAGGGGCAGAGGATCTATCAATTAAATCGTAAAAATACGGAAGGCAAAAAACTGAAGCCAAAAAACCAAAAATGAAAACACTGTATCCAGAATCTTCAAAAAACGCTGCCTTACCTAAAAAAACAACCAGAAAAAAGTAGCCAACCAACCAGTACCCGCCACCTCTATACAACTTTCTATATCGGAGCACAAAGAAAACAGAGGAGATCAATGCAACTAATGGCAAAAAATAGAAACCATCAATAGAAAAATCACCAATAAAAACCAAACAAAAAAATAACACGAACAGAAATGCATCAACCAAAAAATCGATAACGCTAAACTTCTCTGAGCGCATTCTCAATGCCTTTCTTTTGCTTTAAAAAATCCACAAGAAAATCTTTGGCACAATCTCTTTCTCCTGCAGACAAAAAGAGCGGCTCATTAAAATCTCTATATTTCATAAAATCCAAAAGATCCGAACATTTCTCTTGATACTCAAAAAGAAAAAATGGACAACAAAATGAAGCACTAACAATTGCACCATGCAGCTTTGACGTAATCACACATTTAGCCGCACAAAGAAAATCAGCGGCATCAAAGAAGTTACTTTCACTAAAGTACGGAAAAAACTTAATCTCCCGTTCCGGGAAAAGCGACACGAGGCTTCTAAAAAATCTCTCATTAAAATCATTAGAAGATCGCTCCAAACTAACGACATTAACTGAGCCTTCAATGTTCTCTAATATTTCCCTGACCTTATCTGCATATTCTTCAAGATGAATAGCTACAACAATGCCTCCGCCGCTACTGACTTCGCCTGAAAACTTTTCAGGAAAAACATCTGGGAGGGAAAACGCGACATCCTCCTGAAGAGAAACGCGCTCTCCCATGAGATCAGTATCCACAAAACTTAGTGATCTATTGTCACGCAGTACGACCCCATTAAATTTATTAAATAGATCCTGAAAATCTTTCCTCTCTTTATCTCGACGAAACGGACCAAAAGAAACGCCTACTGCAAACAAAGATCGATTGAAAAATTTCGCCAAATTAACGGTTAGCCACCTTTGCTTATAAGATGCATAGGAACCAAAAACTGACCCACCACCATAAATCAGCATGTCATTCTTCAAAACCGAAACAAAATTACAAAGAACACGCAAGACCTTATCGACTAGTCGATTTTTACCGAACAGAAACGCCAAAGGAAATCCGCAGTAATTTCGCATAGAATCACCCAACGGTGCAGCGCCATAGACCTTCACATTGTAGCCTTTCTTTTCTAGGCAACGCAGAAAAATATAGAGGAACGCATCGTCGCCAAAGTTCCCTTGTCCATAAAATCCTAAAAGCGCCACTTTTTTCATTTTTTCAACCATCGCGATATCACCCAAAAAGCGCCGTAATTTCTTACTCCGATCATATAATAAAGAGCAGCCTTAAAATCAAATCTTAAAATTAAATTGCATAAAGAAACCTCTCTTAATGCACATCGCTGCAAAAAACAATATCGTTTATATCTGGAATAAAGCTTATCTTTAATTTCCTCAGAAAGGTCTAATTCAGCAAGAGTAATATCATAAAAAGGATGCCTTCCAGGAACTCGAATCTTATGCTCTAAATTATATTTAGCAAAAGGAATGTCGGAAAAAAACCCTTTTTTATAGAAAAGAATCCTGGCCCATAGATCTGTATCCTCACCTATAGGAAAACCTTCTCTAAAATTGAGAGATTCAAAAACCTCTCTTTTACATGCGATTGTGTTGGTATTAAAAAACTTGACATTAAGAAACTCAAAAAACAAATCATCTATTTTTTGTGGTGCAGGAGCTTTAAACCCATTCACATAATATGAAAAAGCAACATAGTCGAAATCATCATCCAAACAGGATAGCAGTGCCTGGCCAGCTTCTTCCAGGTATTCATCATCACTATCAAGAAAGATCACCCATTTACCAGAAGCCTTGGAAACACCTATATTTCTTGAGTAAGAAACACCTCGATTACGAGGATTAACTATCACAGTGTATCGGCACCCAATTTTCCGCAGCTCAGCCTCTGCGACCTTACTTGAATTATCAAAGGAACCATCATCAACCACCACCACCTCATAAGGCATCGGTGCAAGGCTAACGGTAGATCTAATGGCTGTAGCGACTGACAATTCGCGGTTATAAACAGGAATAACAACACTAATCAACGGAAAATCATTCATAATAGTTACCGGCGATTTCCCGTATTTTTGCAATCTGTTTTTCAGACAACCCCTGCCATTTATTTAAGGATTCAATTTTGACTTCGGGCGAAGGAATTTTCGACTTCAATCCAATAAAGCCAGCAATATCAGATAAACATGCCACAGGAGATTTTGCCAAATAGTCATAATCTATGTGAAGAAAGAAGCCGGGGAAGCTTTCTTCTAAATATTTCATCCTCTCGTAGTGAGATTTCCAGCGCACAGCTGATCTCTGTATAAAATCCATATTATTATAAGATGCCAAGTTAGAATCTGTGATCCCAAGAAATTTGTTTGGGATGGAAAATTCCTTCCAACGATTCGTCCAGTCAGCGGTACCGGAATGATTTAGCATCGAATAGATTACAGATTCAGGCCTTCTTGTTATACCAATAAAAACCGCATCAGGAAATGATTTGCGGAGCCTTTCAACATGCCAAATATTCGGATGTGATTGATCTAAAAAAAACTCAGTATCGCAAATCGTTAATAGTTTTCTATACGTAGAAACAACTTTTGAATAATCCTGCCTTTGCCCCAGTGCACTTCGAGTCACTCGAAAAAAAACCGCAGGATTTTCATGCCCATTAGTGACGTCAGATATCTCTTCAGCTTCAATAAGTGTTCTTGCAAGAAAATGGGTCCCGGAACGGCCGCTCCCTACTATAAAAATAGGGCGCGATTCTTTTTTCACTGGGCGCAAAATAAACTTCAGAGAGATAAAAAAAATAGAGCGCTGCTCTTTAAAATACGCCTTCCATTTACTGTTAACCATCACTCACGAACACCCATCATTTTAATTGACAAGAAATACATAATTCCATTCCATAGAATGGTTGAAATAAGCATGGCAAGTGCGGCAGCAATCAAACCGAAAAGCGGAACACAGGCCACAATAATTACAATGTTTACAACGCCGGCAACAATGACCGCAAAAAAACTTCCCCAAGCATGTCCCGACATAACCAAAAGCAATCCAACCGGACCAAAAAACACATTAATCACTTGGGACAACCCGACTACAAGATAAACCTGGTAACTTGAAGAGAAGTGACTAGGTATATAAGAACCATAATTGGCAGCCAAAAAGAAAGCAGATACAGCAAAAACAGATAGTGCAACTGCCCCGCCGTAAACCGATGCAAGCCTCATCATTCGCCATATTTCTTCATTCTTTTTTTTGCTCGCAAGTAATGACAATTTAGGCGCCATATAGTAATTAAGAACAGCGAGCGGAAAAGCAACAATGAGAGAAAGCTGCATAAAGAACCTAAAAACACCAACATCCTCAACTGGCAAGTATCCTGATATCACAAGAGGGGACAGCTCTCCAGTTAACAGCCTAGCTATCGCCAAAAAATAGATAGGGGCTGCGACAATCAAAAAAGGCTTGGTGCCAATTTCTGATTTATCAGAATTATTTCGGCCTTTTATCACAAAAAATAAAAATGTCGCCAAAGCCAGCAGAAGACAGAAAATTAACGAGGAGACGTAAGCGTTAACGGCAGCATCAAGCCCCCCCCCAAAAAAAATCATTAACATTAAAAAAACAGCTAACGCCAGAGCAGGCCTTACAATCATCTCTATGGTTTGAGCCACATAGACATCAACCAAGCATCGCACCACCGAAACTAAAATCAAAAGAAAACAAAGACAAACAATTGAAAAGAAAATAACAACCGGGGAAATCTCTTCAAACAAATCCTTCTTATCGACAGCTCCGAATATAACAATATAGAGAAAAGACATTATTAAGGAAAGAGAGAAAAAAATCGAGACAAGCTTAAATATTCTATCGTAATCGCCTTCATCTTTCAGAATAGGTGTTTCTTTCAAGAAAAAATTTTGACCTCCGAATTGAGCGACAACTGCACCCACAGTAACAACACTAACCATCAAGGAGAAATATCCAAAATCTCTCGCTGGCAAGTAATAGGCGAAGACCAAAAGCAATATAAAATTGAGCCCTCTACCTCCTGCCATTAAAAAACCAGAAAAAATGATTCTTCTAGTCATTAAGAATTCCAGCGACGTCAACCAAATTATCGATACCAGAAAACAAGCCTTTCTCGAAAGCCTTATGTTTTACCAGTAACAAATGAACACTATCGCTTTTATCAAGAAATTTTGACACATCTGTTTCAATTTCCACACACTCATTAATTTTAGCCGCACTTCCTTCATTAAAATAAGGCTCAACAGCTATAATTCGTGCGCGGGGCAGATCATCGGCCAAATCATTTACAATTTTAACGGCAGGACTCTCTCTCAAATCATCAATATTAGCCTTGAAAGCAAGGCCGTAGCATATTACGGACATATCGCTGAAGCTTTTTTGGGGATTTTTTAGAAGGTGGTCTTTTATTAATTCCTCCACCCTCCTTACCACCCATTCAGGCTTACTATCATTTACATTCCGAGCGACCCGGATTAGGTGAGCTTCATTTGGAGACTGACTGACGATAAACCATGGATCTACAGCTATACAATGACCGCCAACGCCTGCGCCTGGCTGCAAAATATTAACCCTCGGATGGTGATTCGCTAACCGAATAAGCTCCCACACATCGATTTCATTTTTTTCACAAATCATAGACAGCTCATTGGCAAATGCGATATTAACATCACGGAAAGCATTTTCCGTCAATTTTGCCATTTCTGCGGTACGCGCGGTTGTGAGCAAACACTCCCCACGAACAAAGGTTTTATAAAGTTCGCAGGCAAATTCAGCGCACTTTACAGTCATACCACCAATAATTCGGTCATTCTCTATTAGCTCATGCATCACATGGCCAGGCAGTACTCGCTCAGGGCAATGGGCAATTCGAATATCCGACTCTTCACCGGCTTGCTGCGGAAAGCTCAGATCAGGGCGGGATTCTGCAAGCCATGCAGCCATTTTTTCTGTCGCACCCACTGGTGAGGTGGATTCTAGAATGACCAGATCCCCCTTTTTGAGAACCGGTGCGATAGAATCAGCTGCAGCCTCAATATAGCTCAGATCTGGCGTGGGAATACTGCCTGCGCCGGCCCCTTTCTTGAATGGCGTGGGAACGGCAATCAGAAAAGCATCAGCTGCTTCGGGGCGCGTTGTCGCATACAAGTTGCCTTCTTTGACTGCTGCGTGTACGGCGATGTCCAATTCCGGCTCGACAATATGGATTTCACCACGGTTGATAGTGTCCACGGCATGTTGGTTAATATCCACACCGATGACCTTTTTACGGCGCCCAGCAAAGGCTGCTGCAGTTGGCAAGCCAATATATCCCAGACCAATTACGCATATCGTGTCGAATTGCATATCCATTTCGCCTTTCATCTGTTCCGTTACGTTAATTCATTCAGCCAAAATGCTAGCGATGCGGTGGGACGCCTCACCGTCACCATAGGGATTATGGGCACGGCTCATTTGCTCCCAAGCAGAGGTATCACTTAACAGGGTGCTTACCGCTGCCACGATGGATTCCGTTTGTGTACCCACCAGCTTTACGGTGCCAGCCTCTACGGCTTCCGGCCGCTCGGTGGTATCTCGCATTACCAGTACGGGTTTGCCCAGGGATGGAGCCTCTTCCTGGATGCCGCCGGAATCCGTGAGAATCACATGGGCCCTGCTCATGAGTGATACGAATGGCAGGTAATCCTGGGGGGGGATGAGGTACACATTCCCCAGCCTGGAAAGAATACGCTTCACTGGTTCCTGAACGTTCGGATTAAGATGCACTGGATAGACGATATCGGTATCGGGGTAGGCCTTTGCCAGTTCTGCAAGGGCCTTGCAGATCCGCTCGAACCCGCCACCAAAACTCTCACGGCGGTGGCCGGTTACGAGCACCATTTTTCGAGATAATCCGTAGGGCAATTCGGATTCCAGCTGGGCTTTCAAGTCTGAATCTGCGTCAATTCGGTCTCGCACCATCAACAGCGCATCAATCACCGTGTTACCGGTAATATGAATGGCACGCTCAGGCACGCTTTCTTTAATAAGCGCCTGCTGGGACGTTGCCGTTGGAGCAAAGTGGTAGGCTGCCAGTACTCCGGTCAGCTTACGATTGGCCTCTTCTGGCCAAGGGGAGTAAAGGTTGCCAGTTCTCAGCCCTGCTTCTACATGACCAACTGGAATTTGCTCATAAAAGGCCGCCAGCGACGCAGCAAACGTTGTGGCAGTGTCACCGTGAACCAGAATGGTGTCGGGTTTCTCTTCACGCAGGACCTCACGAAGCCCGAGCATGATTCGCGTTGTCACATCATAGAGATCCTGAGCTGATGCCATGATGTTGAGATCATGATCTGGTGTTATTTCAAACAATGACAGAACCTGATCCAACATTTCTCTATGTTGAGCAGTAACGCAAACTCGGCTATCAATTTCCGGGTGTGCGTCCAAAGCTTTTACCACTGGAGCCATCTTAATCGCTTCGGGCCGAGTACCGAAGACGCTTAATACTTTTTTAGTCATACGTCCTTGCCATTATTCCGTGTTTTTTGTGATCGAACGGCCGCGCCTACAAAACTGCTTCCCTTCTAGGGAGGTTTTTCGCGCCGCCAGCGACGCTTCTACTGGTTAGTTGCTGCTTTTGCCGTATTCGTATGCGTAATAGCCATATTCGTTGGAAGCACGGCGCTCCATGCAATTAAGAATCGCCCCTTTGATCTCCACATTATTCTGCGCAAAGCGTGTCAGAGTGATGTCCACTTCTTTAACGCTATTAACGCCAAAGCGGGTCACAATCAGGCTGCTGCCGGCCAGTTGGCCCACAATGGCAGCATCGGTTACCGCAAGGATAGGCGGCGTATCCACCAGCACGATGTCATATTGGGCACTCAGGGATTCCATTAGTGCTTTAAACCGGTCGTGCATCAGTAGCTCAGACGGGTTCGGTGGCACCTGCCCGCGGGAAATAAAGGCCAAATTTTCCATTTGGGTCGACTGAACAATGGCGTTCTGTTCGACCTGGCCAGACAAATAGTCCGACAACCCAGCGTCGTTACGGTTTTCGAAGAAGCGGTGCATGTGGCCCTTGCGCATGTCGGCATCGACCACCAGCACTTTTTGTCCGGTTTGCGCGAGCACTGCCGCCAGGTTGGCAGAGACAAAGGACTTACCCACGCCCGGGCTGGGCCCAGAAACCATAAGCACTTTGTTGCTCGCCTCCATCATGGCGAAGTGCAGGCTGGTACGCAGGCTACGCAAGGCTTCCACAGCCAGATCGTTCGGGTCGGACAGGGTCAGCAACGGGATGGGTTCTTTGTCTTTCTTGCGTTTGCGGCGGCGCTTCAGGGCCTCCAGGCGATCGACCTTTTGCTGGTGTTCAGACAACGGGATAGAGGCATACACGGAGATACCCTGCTCTTCCAGCTGTTCCGGGCTTTCGATACCACGGTTAAAGGCCGCTTTGAGGAGCACCACACCGACAGAGCCCATGGCTCCCAGCATGGCGGCCAGAATGGCAATCAGCGCTTTCTTGGGTTTGACCGGCTCCGGTTGCACCAGGGCTTTGTCGATAATGCGTACACTACCGACGGTGCCGGCTTTCATGATGCGTAGCTCCTGCACCTTGTTGAGCAGGCCCACGTAGATTTCCTGGTTTACTTCTACGTCGCGCATCAACCGCAGCACTTCCTGCTGGGTTTCCGGTAGTTGTTTTATTTGTTTGTTGAGCTCGTCTTTTTCCTGAATCAGGGAGCCCCGCTGTTGAATCAGGGTTCGGTAAGCCGGGTGCTCGCGGGTAAAGCGGGCAGAGACTTCGCTTTCCTTGATTTTCAGTTCATTAATTTTCGCTTCAATGGCGACCAAGCGCTCAAGGACAGACTGGGTTTCCAAGGATAAATCCACTGACTCGCTTTTCAAACGATAGGCGTTCAGTTTTTCTTCCGCGCCGGTGAGCTTTTCCTTGATTTCAGGCAGCTGCTCGTCAAGAAAATCCAGGCTGTTCTCCGCTTCCGCTGACATTCGTTTAATATTCTGGAGCAGATAGGTTTCGCTGATTGAATCCAGAATGGCACGGATACGGCCTTTGTGAGGCCCGGTGATGGACATTGCAATGATGCCGGTGGCTTTACCTTGCTCACTGACGGAAAGACGGCCACGAAGCTGGTTGACCGCATCGGCTCGGGTTTGATGCATCAGCGTTAGCGGCTCTTCGCCGTATTCCCACTCACCCAGTTCCAGCACGATACGTTTGTCTTCACTGGTGATTGGAGTGCCCAGCGGTGCGCTGCCCACTTTCTGCTCTTCAAGATACAGCGCGGGCTGGCCATTTTCTTCCATCAGCGTAAACGCTTTGCCTTCCAGGTTTTCCGGCACTTGAAACGACTTGATGGTGACGAAGGTTTCGCTGTCCCGGTACCCCGCAAACAAGGGCTTGGGTACAAATTCTGGTGCAGGGTCTGGTGCGCCAATACTGCCAAAGAAAGGAAATCGATCCGGCGCCACTTTAATATCCAGCTGTAGCTGGTCAATGATTTCGCCCAGCACCATCCGTGAGCGGATAATCTGGATCTCCGCATCGGCAGAGGATTCTTCGGTGAACAGTTCATTCAGTTCAGAAAAACCAGGTACGCCGCCCTGCTTGTCTTCCACTTGCAGTAACGCATCCGCCTTATAGATGGGGGTGGACAAAAGGCTATAAGCTACGCCCAGGCACAGAGCGATAAGCGTGGTGCCAAGAATCAGCCAGCGGTGGTCGACCAGTAGCCCCCACAGACGTTGCAGATCAATTTCGTCGGCCATGCTGGAGGACGACTGGGGTTGGCGTGTTGTGTTCGTTGCGTTTTCTGCCATGTTTTTTTGCTCTGCTGTCTGTTTGCTGTTGGGCGTTTTTGCGGTGGAACCGCCTCTCCCAAATGACGAGTTAGCTCGCCAGTTTTATCGATGCCACTGTAGGAGTTCCCTTCCAGGGGACGAACCCGAGCCTTGGCGAGCGGGCTTGTGATTGCCAACCCCTCTATTTCGCGCTGTCGGTACCGCCTGTTGCTTATCACCCCTTTGGGTGCTCTCCGAGCTGATGCTTGGTTCGTCCCCTGGAAGGGAACTCCTACAATTGTCTATTCGCGCTCTGGAAGGGAGCCCTCCAAGGTGTTGCCCTTACAATTTTTCGGCCCAGGCTTTTGTGGCTTCGCGCATGGGTGGGTAGATCCTTTCAAAGGCATCCCGACCGCGTTTGTAGGGGTCGGGGATATCGTGGCCGCCATTCCAGTGAGTTAGCAGGAATGTCTTGCCGCTGGCTTCAGGAAAAGCTCTGCCCAAGCGTTCCTTCTGGCGGCTTTCCATGACGAGAATCAAATCGCTGTCGCGGCACAGCTCGCTGTCCAGCTTGCGGGCCACATGGGCGCCGCAGTCCAGGCCGTTTTCTTCCGCCACGGCGCGGGCAGTGGCTTCCATGTCCTGGCCCACCAACCCCACCAGGCCCGCAGAAGACACGGCTTTCTCCGGCTTCAGCTCCCGCAGCATGGCGGCGACGGTGGGGCTGCGGCAGATGTTGCCGTCACAAACCACCAGAATGCGATTAAACATTACTCGTCCAGATCCCTTACCCGGTCTGCCGCCAGTGCCCCGTAGTAGATGGTCTGGAAGGTCGGCAGAATATTCTTGATTACGCGATTCCAGCGGGCCAGCGGCGCAGCGGTGACATAGACAATGTCGCGGCTTTGCAAATCGAAACCATCCGCCAGAATCAGGGCGGTAGCGTCCTTGGCATTGAGCTGGTACAGGTCGATCAGGTGATCACTCCCCTGCGGCGCACGGCGCAGTACAAAAATGCCCCGGGCATCGGCAGTGTCCTGGGTGTAGCCGCCGGAGGAAGACAGGGCTTCCGCCAAAGTCAGGCCGTTACGGGTCATGGGCACGGGCTGATTTTCACCCACTTCACCCAACACAAAGACTTTGTTGTCATCGTTGCGGGCCACGTGGACCACGTCACCGGGACGCAGCAACACGTTGTAGGCCGGATTGCCTTCCTGGTAGACCGCCTTCAACGACAGGGTATATTCCTGCCCGTTACGGGTAAGGGTGACATCGTTCCAGTCGGCCATTTCGGTCAAGCCGCCCGACGAATTCACCGCATCCAGCAAGCGTAGCGGCACATTGGTTACCGGGTAGGCGCCGGGCTGTTTGACCGCACCAGACACATAGACGCGCTGGCTACGGAAAGCCGCAATGGTCACATCCACTTGCGGATCTTCGATGTATTCCGCAATACGCTGGGCGATCAGGTCACGGATTTCGGTGACACGCAGGCCGACTACTTTGATCTTGCCGACATAGGGGTAAAAGATGGTGCCGTCGTTGTGTACCCAGTTACCGGACTCGGACGGGCTACGCATGGAGCCTGCCGGGATGGTCAGTTCCGGGTGATCCCACACCGTGATTTGCAGCACATCACCGAGCCCGACCACGTAATCGTAATCTTCCGGTTCTTCGAGCAATACCGGGGCTGGCTTGGCTTTGTCCTGGGGCTCGGCTTTCAGCACATTGGTGGTAATGGTATGCACCTGCACCACATCCGGCAGGGGTTCGGCCTCTTCCGCACTTTCGTCTTCATCGAGAAACCAGCCCGGCGAGGTGGAAATGTGGGAGCCCGGCACAACCGTGCAGCCTGCCAACGAAGCCAGGAGGCCGACAGCCAGAAATTTCCCGAAAGGATTCATAGATACCTGCATAAACTCTGTTACCAATTCACGTGGCGGGTCCACTGAAGGCCGGCGGTGAACCGCTCCCGCTCTTCATAGGTCACTACGGGTTCATCCGTAGCAGAAAGCAGCCAGTTCAGGCGGCCGCCGAATAAGGGGTGGCCGATGCGCAATTCAGCCAGGGTGATGTCCTGTTCTTCAACGGCCTGAAGGATAGCGTCGCCATCTTCCGTGACCACCGCGCGTATCCCGCCCTCTTCGTTCAGGGTCGCTTGCGACAGGCTCAGCGCCACCGACACGTCGTGGCGGAAAAACTGCTGAATGCCGAGGGTGACGGCCTGGGCGTCGCCTTCCCAGGTACTGGCCATGTTGCGGCCATGGTAGCGGAAACCGCTTTGATAAGTGCTGTGCTCATACATGACATTGTGGCGGCGGTCACTAAACCAGCTGCCGGCAACGGTGTCGGTGGCTTCCACAAAGAAGCGCTGGGAGCCCTTGCCCCAGCCGGTGACCACATCCACGCCAGCCAAAGACGATAGCTTCGAGGGCAAGCCCCCCGCTTCGTCTTCACCCATGAATTGTCCATAGATACCGAGGGGAACGTCACCCGGGTTCAAAGACAGACGGAAATCCACTCCCCCAATTTGGTTACTGGGGTCCTGCCCTTCTTCCAGGCCGGATGTTTCACCGTTATCGCGACCAATAACCGCATTCCAAAAGTCATCCAGGCCCTGCGGACGCCCTTCCCCACCCCATTGCGCCAGGCGCGACAGGCCGATTTGCAGGGAATCCAGTGGCTTGAAGACAAAGCGGGCACCCAGCAGGCGGGCATCCGGGATAGCGCGGTCCTGCTCCAATTGCCCGGCAATCAGTTGCAGGTCCCAGGGGCCGATCCAGCTGAGCCAGGGGCTTTCCGGTGCCAGTGGCATTTGCCGGGATAGCCATAGCCCGGGAACCGGGCGAGCATTATTGGACAGGGCCAACGAGCTTTGCCAGCCCGGGCCCCACCAGCGATCGACAGCACCGACGCCCAGCTGCCAGTTGCCGATGATGCCGGCCAGGTAGGTATCATCCAGGCGCACATACTGGTTGTCGCGCTCGCCATCCACATAGCCCACCGCCAGCTGCCCGGCCCAACGATCACCCATGCCGTAAAGTGTCACCTGGCTGGTGAATTCGTCTTCTACCTGGGTATCGAAACTGGTGTAGAGCGGCTCCTGGTTGGCGCCACCCAGTTCAATGGAAACACCACGGGTGCTTTGCTGGGCCTGCTGTAGGGCTTTTTCGAGGAAGGCGGCATGCTGGTTTTCACAACGTTTGGCTTCCGCTTCCGGGAGGCTGTGACGGGCAAGGCGGTAGCTTTTCATCAGCGCGGCCCAGCTGATCGGCCAGCTGAGGGTAACGCCATCCAGGCAACCCTGGGACTGGAGCGCTTCGATATGATGGCGCGCGGATAGATCGCCGGCTGGCACCCAGGGCGAAGCGGCCTGTGCGCTGGTGGCGCACACAAAGGCCAAGCCCCCGAGGCACCAACGGGTGAGCTGTAAAGAAAACTGCACTAAGGACATCCTATCCAGCTGTTCTAACATCGAGGGGCGGATTATGCGTACTTTTTTTTGTCATCCATATGACAAGCAGCGGCATTTTACAGTTTGTTTACTGCAATGCGAATGGGTTTCAGCACTAACTCTACGTAATTCATACGTATTGGTGACGCAGGCCTCTTTATATCTAGGGGAAGGATGAGGGAGGGATCAATCCGATTGTCAGACAATTCAGGGGATGATTTGCAATGGAGAGCGAAGAGGTGTCGGTTTACGGCCTTCGGCCTAAACCGGCCTACTACCCCGCCTTGGCAATACTTACCGTAGATACCGTCTCTCCCAATGAGCCACAACCCCTCTCAAGTGGGTTGTGGTTCATATTCTTTCTGGTGTGCCAGCACGCCATAAGCAATGTGCACCAGTTTTCTCATCGCCGCGCCCAGTGCTGACATCTTTCGTTTGCCTGCAGCACACAGCCGTTGATATTGCCGCCGGATGCTGGGGTTATGCCGCATCGCCACAACGGCACCCATATACAACTTCTGCCGCAAGACAGGATCTCCATTT
>Ga0098044_1000042_pt1 | contig 70240 bp, 55 predicted proteins | sample 10_taG_FD_75053 | JGI IMG/M metagenome (GOLD analysis project Ga0098044, IMG submission 75053) | Marine viral communities from the Subarctic Pacific Ocean - 10_ETSP_OMZ_AT15264 metaG | ecosystem: Environmental > Aquatic > Marine > Oceanic | place: Pacific Ocean | collected 2015-01-16 | reverse complement strand
TGTGGACTTTGATACCAACGCGCTGATCGAAAAGTGCGCGGAAGAGATCAAAATCAACCTTCAGGTGGGCAAGGCTCGCTTCACTTACCGCAAGGCGAAGACTGAAATTGATCGGGGTGGCGTACATACCGAGCAGGTTCAGGAAACAACCAGTGTGTACGAATCCCGCGCGTTCGATTTGCCGGATCTCATCACCTACTTACAGAACGAAACCAACCTGACGCGCCGCACCATTGTTGCCATTATCAACAAAAGTGGTCGCCTGGAATCATTCAAGAATAATCCGCAGAAGTTTATCGAGCAGGCCGCCAACATCATCAAAAGCCAGATGCACCTGTTTATCGTCGACGGCATCAAGTACCAGAAAATTGGTGATGACCAGTTTTACGGACAGGAACTGTTTGAAACGAACGAACTGTTTGGCTACCTGAAAGACAACATGGTGAAAGCCGAGAAGTCTGTATTTGACCACGTGGTCTATGACTCGGATATCGAGCTTGAATTTGCTACTGCCTTCGAGCGAAATGAGGATATCAAACTCTACTCTAAACTCCCTGGTTGGTTCAAAATTGATACTCCATTGGGCGGTTACAACCCCGACTGGGCGGTTCTGATCGATAAGGACGGGGAAGAAAAGCTCTATTTCGTTGTCGAAACCAAAAGTACGCTCTTCTCAGTAGAACGACGACCGGAGGAAAACGCAAAAATCAAATGTGGTTATGCACATTTCGAAGCGCTGGGAGATGATGTGAAATTTACAGTATCTAATTCAATGTATGATTTGACAGGTCAGTATGTTTAATAATTACGAACCATAGGATCTTATCTTATTTATCAAGTAGCATGTTCGTGGAGCCCGTGATGATTAATGCTTTGATTGAAATCGGATTCAAAGAAATCGGGTGTTGGCAGCTCGATAATGACTCCATTTTGGTTTCATTATCTGACCTATCTACAGCGTCACCTGCTCTTTACGCTTTTGTAGTGGGTGATGCTGTCAAATACATAGGGAAGACATCCAGGTCATTGGGGAAGCGGCTATATGGTTATGCGAAAGGAAGTGGTACTCAAAGGACAAATATCCGTGTTCGTGCTTTGATCATTGAAGAGCTTAAGCAAGGCGGTGAGGTAAAGGTTTTTGGGTTCCAGGATCAGGAAAAGGAATATGTCGGAAAGTTTCTACTGGATCGTTCTGCAGGGCTAGAAGATGACATTATTAGGTGCTTAAATCCAGAGTGGAACGACCGAGGGGTATCTCGAAATAGCAAAAAGTTAGTTAAGGGATTCGAGCGCCAAAAAGACAAAAAATCTACAATAACCATGAAAGAAACCACTCATGTCAGTGTGTCGCAGTTTCTTTGCCGGATTGGTAAAACCTATTACCAACAGGGGTTTTTCAATGTACCTGTGGATTATTCTCATTTGTTTGGTAAACACAATGAGCTTTTAAAGATTTTGTTACCAGGTAGTTACCGTTCCATTAGTGCAAAAATCAATAGAACAGTTAATATTAATCACACTCCAAGGGTTATGGGAGGTGTCGGGTTGAGGGACTGGTTTCAGAAAAGTATGTCTTTGGGTGACTGGGTCAAAGTGGATATTGTTCATCCAGACGTTATTAAAATTAGCCCTACAGATCTTCAGTCTATTAAATGCGATGACTAAATCGTCTTATATTCCTTTGTACTTTGAATTAGCTAACTATTTCGATTCAGAAACAGCTGAATTACCATCTCATTTAGTCACACGTGTTCAAGAAGCTTTTAAGCTTTTTGATTGGGACAAATGCACGGTAAGCCAGCGGAAAAGTCGTGCTAAAGCCTATGATGAACAAAACGATCCAGGGTGGGCTGTTAATCAACAGTTTTGGCTTGATATTACGAATTCTCTTCATGATATACAACGTAAGAGAAATGAATGGTCGAACGTTTCCGCCACTACCGCAAGCGATAAGCAAATTCAGATAGAAAAAATATCAGCATTAGATAAAAGAGAATCGCATCTTCGCGAGATAATGACTAGGCTTGAGCATCGTGACTTTCCGCGGTACCAGAACCAAAATGTTGTTCTAGGAGCGCATGAAGATGATAACTGGCTCTCCCTGGTTGCAGCAGAAAGATTATTAAAAGGCCGTTTGGGGGCAAGTTTCCCAGAGATAGCCGCTTGGGTTGAGTTGGGGCCTGATAATGACGGGCTGAAAGCATTTACGGAAAGTAATGAACTCGAATACTTTTATTTCACACCAGACATGGGTGATGATTACCTAGGTGCACTGCATACCTGCCGTTTTAGAGAAAATGATGTCCTTGATTTTGCCCCGCAGGAGAGATATTTATCTGGCGCAGAATTACTAGATTGCTTACGTACAGAGCTGGGCGATAATACTCGTGCTTATGTGGTCGCACAGATATCAAATAATGCACTTTTGGATATTCACCCAGGCATGGGAGTGACGAATGCTGGCATCTACGTGCATTCAGGATTTCCTTCCATTGAGAAAGGGCTTTTCCTGGTCTCACAAATTAAAGCACTGAGTGAGCGTGATGGATGGAAACTACATTGGCCGAAAAGATTTGCTGACTCCAATAAGCAGCCAGAGAAGCCAAACGAAAGAAAAGCAAGGCTTCATCGTTGGTATGATGAAGAAGTATCGCAAAATGGCAAAAATGGAGCACTGAAACGCACTGCAGCGCGCGAAGGCATCACATCTCAAACGCTGGGATCTATTCTTAATCGAGAAAAGTAGTACTTATATTTGGTTAGAGATCACTCCTTATTTACAATTAGTATCTGCATTAAAGTGTTTGAAAATCATCCTCTTATCTTTTAATTAAATCTAAGGATTGACGTCAGGATATATAGTTGCATTTTAATCCAATGCATTCCCAACAAAGCATCAATGATGCAAGGAGTGCTTAAATGTTAACCATTATCAAACTACAAGAGGTTAAATCAAAAACGGCTTTATCCCGGTCTGCGATCTACCTAAAGATTTCCCAAGGCGAATTCCCGAAGCCGATTTCACTTGGCGCTCGATCAGTCGGTTGGATTGAGAGTGAGGTTCAAGACTGGATTAAAGAACGAATTGAGTGCAGTCGTACGCAAGATAAAGCAGGAGGAGAGCTATGAGCCGTTTATCACCTCCAGCCTTTCGGTTACGACCAGCGGTCAACGCCTTCTGTAAAGCTTGTATCTACGACAAAAGCGCAGGTTTTGGCTCTTGGCGTAAGCAAGTGTCAAATTGCCGTGCTTTTTCATGCCCATTGTTCAACGTAAGGCCAGGTGCTACCCAGGCTCAGTGTACTAGTCTCACGTCCCAGCAATCCGAAATTCCTGAGCGTTCTGATGTGTTTTTAAAAGATGCTGAGCGCTCCAGGGGGCAAGGAAATGGATAGTTTAAAGATTCTAGCTTTTTCTGAATTCCAAATCCTGATTCGAACCACTACGAAATTCTACCCCTGTTTTTGTTTCGGTGATGCGGTTCATCGTGAAGCCAGGCGCGGCGAGCAGCCCAGAAAGTTATCTCAGTACAAGTCGGTTTTTAATATTATCTTTAAGAAAGATTACTTGGTTAGATACATGGAAGTATCTGGTCAGTACCCTGAGCATGAAACGCGTCATCATGGATAGCGAAATCGAGCTCAATGGTGAAAATTACAGGATCAATACGAATAAATCGAAAGGGCAGGGATGCTTTGTCGAAATATTGCGTGCGATTCAGTCTAATTTGGCATCTATGCTTAGCTTTCATTGCAAAGTGTATGTCGTCCAATTTGTTGTTCATTGCCATGTGTATGAGCAGAAAAACTCTGGGATATCAGACTTGATGAGGGTTTTTAAAAAACGACTCTCTCGACGCTATGGGTTATCAAGAGTTTCGGGGGGCTGGGTTCGTGAGACAGGACAATCAGGTGTTCAGCATTATCACGTTGTGATTTTTTTGGATGGAAATAAAGTTCGTTGGTTTCGTGGTGTACAAAATTTGGTTGTTGAAATCATGAAGGTGCGTGGATATCCATGGCCAAGTTTCATGAAATCTCACATGGTTCGTCGTGATGAGCGTGAGGGCATGAATGAGGCATTTTATCATTTGAGCTACATGGCCAAAATCAGGTCGAAATCGGGACGTTCTCCTTCTACAAATGATTACTCATTCAGTCGTTTAAAAGCTAAAAGGGGTTGAAATCTGGGAAGGTCTGAATGGTATTTATAAAATAATAGCAAATTCAGTAATATGGGGATTTTTTGTGCTCGTCTTAGTCGAGAGTAAACTGTGAAATGAGTAAAGGTTCAGCAAAGGGTAAAAGGCAAGTTTTAGATAAGGTTTAGATAAGGTTGAGGGAAGGGTATTTCTGAGTGCTGAGCCAGATTTTCTGGCGGTCTATACGGCATGGAAATATCGTAAGAATATAACCTCGAATTTAGCATAGAAAACGGGGGCTAAATATGCTGCGAACGGCAAGGAAATTTTCCACTGTCATCGACTAATGTCCTTGGGCACGGACAACCTTAACTGACTACCTTCAGGTGGGTGTTACCTTCATATTTAGGCATCTGCCCAGAAGCACAAAGCGCAATATGGTTCGACCACCAATCCATCATCTTCCGGCGCCTTTCCAGGTACTGAGCCCGGTTATAGGCAGCGCGAATGGAGTTCTTATCTACATGAGCAAGCGCAGCCTCAATCACATCCGGATCAAAACCCTGTTCGTTGAGTGTTGTACTGGCCAGTGCTCTTAGACCATGAGACACCAATCGTCCATGGAATCCCATGCGACCCAGTGCGCGGTTGGCTGACTGCGAGTTAGCTGGTTTCCTGGGATTGTGATCAGAGGGAAAGATAAACTCCCGATGTCCAGACACAGGTCGCAATACTTCCAGCAACTGAAGAGCCTGATCGCTCAAAGGCACGATATGGTCCCGGTTCTTTTTCATGCGCTCTGCGGGTATGGTCCACTCCGCTTTCTGAAAATCAATTTCACTCCATTTGGCGGCGGCAGCTTCACCAGGTCGGACCATAGTGTGAAGTTGCCATTCAATCAGGCAGCGAGTTACCAGTTTAGTACTAGAGTGTTGAATAGCATGCATGAGCGATGGCAGCTCTTCGGGTCTCAGCGTTGGCAGGTTGGTGACTTTGGGGGAATTGAATGCTTTACCGATACCGGTCAACGGGTTGGCATGAATCACACCGGTGTTGACGGCATATACCATGATTTCATTGGTCCAGCGGCAAACCTTCTTAACAGTCTCCAGTTTCTCATCGTCAGCCAGGGGTTGAATGATCTCAATGGTAGTGACGGCGTTGACCTTATGGATTGGCGTGGCGCCCATTTTGGGGAAGATATATAGCTCGAGGCGGCTACTGATCTTGCCGTAGTAGGCAGGGGAGACCTTGCCTTCTTTCAGTGCCAGCCATTTTCGGGCGATGTGCTCAAAGGTATTGGTATTTTTCTCGGCAATGGCCCGCTGCTTATCTTCACGATGCTCTTTGGGGTCAATACCGTCAGCCAGGGCCGCACGAAGCTCTTTTGCGCGTTTGCGCGCATCTTTGAGGGAAACATCGGGGTAAGCGCCCAAACCAACGTTTGCGCGTTTCTTGGTGCCGGGGCGGTAATAGTTAAGAATCCAGACCTTGCTGCCAGTGGTTCTCACCCGGAGGTACAGGTTTCTGCCATCAGCCAGGTTATATTCTTTGTCTTTTGCTTTCGCCTGACGGACTTCGACATCCGAAAGACGTTCGTATCCTCTCGCCATAATTGCCACATCCCATAAAAAAGCAACAACAGGTCGTGCCCAGGTTCGCCGTTGTTACTATGGATGTTACTAAATTATGTGGTTGTTACCAAACAGTATAGGATGCCGTTGGACGCAAAAGTAGCGTAAAGTGCTGAATTTATAGGGTAAAAAAGACTTTATTGGACGATGCGGGATGACTAAATGGTGCCCAGGAGAGGACTTGAACCTCCACGCCCTTGCGAGCACTAGCACCTGAAGCTAGCGTGTCTACCAATTCCACCACCTGGGCATTTAGGGATGGAGCAAAACAGAGCGCGCATTTTGCCCATATGAGGGGCGCTTGTCAACGGATTCGGGCGTAATTTTTCAATTTTCAGGTGTTTTTACGGGTGTTATGTCCGGGATCAGCAAGTGACGCATGGCCCGGCCCAGGGTTGTGCCGAACACAGAAGCATGGTCCTCTCCCGGGTACACCGCATACTGTACCTGCTCTTCACCCAGTTGGGTGCTTAATGCCTCACCCAGGGCCAGTACGTTAGAGACCATGCCGCGCGCCTGGCGTCGTTGGGCAATCTCATCTGCCTTGGGGTGGCCATGCTGCCAGGGCGCCAGGGACTCTTCCCATTCGCCCACGGCAAGAAATACCCGTGGCAATTTCCCCGAAACTTCCTTTGTAGATGCAGGCTCTGCATTTTCTTCATTGGCGTTCTGTTGCTGCCACGTTCCGCTGGTCAGGGCGTTCAGGGTGTCCGGGTTTTGCCACAGCGACGGGCTGATCGCGGCGTAGCCCTGAAATGTGCCCGGATGATTGGCCAGCACCCAGGTGGTGAAATAGCCAGCCAGTGAGTGTCCCAGCAGGTATTGCTGCTGTGGATCGGTCGGGAAGAGGCGCTGAATCAGCGGGAATAACTCCGTTTTAATAAACCCCAGAAACTTCTCAGCATTGATTTCCGCTAACGGTGCGGGCTGTGATTCTGATGATGTGGCGGGATCGGCGATGTCTGAATAAAGCTGTTTGCGTAGCTCAGTGTCATACAGCGTCCCCGAGTCCCCGTCGATACCCACGATAATCGCAGGGGCGACGCGGGTGGCGTCGGGGCGGCGGCTCAGGCGGCGGTTGGTCTCCACCACGCTGGCGAAACTGGCGTTGGCGTCCAGTAAATAGAGCACCGGGTAACGATGAATGTTGGCCGCCGGATTGTTTGACGTGGTCTCTATCTGTTCGTTTAGGGGGAGTGCGACACGGATTCGCAGCGCTGTTGAAGCCAGGTTGAGCGTGAAACTGATGGCGTTAGGCAGGCTGCATTGTGCAACGGTTCCTTCGATGTCGGGGAATTGTGAAGAAAGGTTGTCGGTTTTCTGCACCATTGCGCACTCTCTGTAACAAAAAGTCAGTTGCCAATATAAAGGAGAATCGTTATCATTTTCACCCTGTTTTGCACGATACGTGCTTTTGGGAATTGTAACCTATGCAGTACGAAAGGTTTGCTGTCTTTAAACACTACGGTCGATTTATTCAGCAGTTCATAGTTTCAGCGCTTTCTGCTTTACCTTTAGTGGTGGCTACGGCGTTAGTTGCTACGGCGCTAATGGCGACCACATCAGTTGCGCTGGCGTCTCAGACTGTCACGGATGTGCGTGGCCGAACGGTAGAAGTGCCGGACGCAGCCAGTCGCATAGCGATTGATGATGGGCGCTTCCTGATTGCGCTATCCCTGATCCATGAAGATCCGGTCAGCATCCTGGCTGCCTGGGCGCATGATGCCAACCGTCTCGGGGCAGATGTCTATGCCGATTGGCAGGAAAAATACCCGGCGCTGGATGAGCTGCCTCGTATTGCCAGTTCCGCTGGTGCCTTCAATGTGGAATCCATTCTGGCTGCCGCCCCTGATGTCATGGTGGTCTCTTCCGGCGCCGGTCCGAGTGAGGCGCAAGTGCAGCAACTGGAAATGGGTGGTGTGCCGGTTGTTTATATTGACTTCTTCACAGCCCCCTTTGAGAACCTGGAAACCAGTCTGATGTTGCTGGCCACTATGACCAATCGTGAAGACGAAGCTGAGTCCTTCCTGGCCTTTCGTCGGGCGCGACTGGATGAGATACAGACCAGGGTTGCCAGCTTGAGTGAAGAGGATCGTCCTACCGTGTTTCTGGAGCCGCACGCCGGCATGAGCAGCGACTGCTGCAACTCGCCGGGGCGGGGCAACATGGGCGATTTTATTGAATTTGTCGGTGGCCACAATATTGGCGCCGATGTGATTTCGCAGGCATTTGGTCAGTTGAACCTGGAATATGTCATTGCCAGCGACCCGGATGTTTATATCGCCACGGGTGGTCCTCACCTGGAGCGTGCCGGTGGCCTGGTGCTGGGGTCGCGTTACTCGGAATCAGAGGCGCGTCAGTCACTGGTTGGCGTGTCCGAGCGCACCGGTATTTCTTTTCTGACATCAGTCAGCAAGGGGCGGGTGCATGGCTTTTCGCACCAGCTGATCAACTCGCCCCTGGATGTCGTTGCCATTGAAGCATTTGCCACCTGGATTCATCCGGAGCTGTTCGCCGATATTGATGTGGCGGCAACACTCGAAGCGATCAATACACGTTATTTGCAAGTCCCGTACCGCGGCACTTACTGGGTTGATATCAAGCCGAATTAACAAAACCAGCCAGATAAAGAGATGTTGCCAGAGGGTGTTTGTTTGACTCCTCCGAGGTAAATGTCTCGCCGAACCAGATGTTGGAAATGCGGTATTACATTAAGTAAGTCTCATTATTAACCAAGGAGTTTGATATGAAAGCTGTACGTCAATTCGGCAAGATTGCCGCGCAAACCACGCTGGCAGCCAGCATGCTGCTGACTGCTGCCATTGCCCAGGCACACCCGGAAATCGCCGCAACCGAGAAAATGCCAGTCGCTGGTCTGTACGAAATCAAGTTCAACCAGGCGGCGGATGTGCTCTATGTTGCTGCCACTGGCAGTCGCGGTGAAGAAAATGCCGCGCGCATTCTGGTGCTTGATCCTGAGTCTCTGGCCGTGCAAAGCGAGTACGACGTGGGTGAAACTGCGTTGTATGGTCTGGCCGTTAATAACCGCACTCAGACACTGTATGGAACGGCCACTCGTACCGGTCACATCGTTGCTCTGGACCTGGAAAACGGTGAGGTGAAAGGTATGGTCGGTGGTGATCGTGCTCACGTGCGACAGCTGGTTGTTGATGAAGACACTAACACCATTTATGCCTCTGTGGTCGGATCACGCCGCGAGACGGATAACCCGATCCCCAGCAGTTTGTGGGTGATTGATGGTGATGCGCATGAAATCACCAAGAAGATTGATATTCCTGGCACGTTGACGGGTCTGGATGTGGATATCGACGCGGGCCTGGCTTACATGACGGATATGAATGCCAATCACGTGGTGCAGGTTGATATCGATTCTGGCGACGTATTAAACCAGTGGCCAACCGGTGGTGAAAGCACAATCAATGTCGCTGTTGACCCAGAAGGGCAGCGTCTGTTTGTCACCAACCAGGGCAGCGGCACGCTGACCATCATGAATGCCGGCAACGGTGACGTCATTGAAACCATTGCAACGGGTGAAGGCGCACTGTCCGTAGCGTATAACCCGGATGCGAATCACATCTATGTGACCAACCGTCGTGCGGGTACTACCAGTGTAGTGGATGCGGAAAGCTATGAGATTGTCTCAAACCTGGCCACCGGTACGCTGCCACAATCCCTGGCGGTCGACTGGGAAACCGAAGTCGTATATGTCAGCAACAAGGCGCGTGGTCTGGGCCGTAATGCTCCAGCCGATGCCGAGCCAGTGGTTGACGAAAATGGCGATACGGTTAATCGCATCATTCCCAACCATTAATAGTCCTACCAGCTAACCGGACGGATAGACGTTGTCGATGAGTTATTCCGATGTAGCAGAGCAGAGAGAGACCGGCCACGAGGTGGCCGGCTCAACAACTAATCCTGCAGGTAACCAGGGTGTGCAATCAGAGCGCGCCCGTGCCAATATTTTTTCGTCTGGGCAGCACGCATTCCTGCTGCGCTCACCAGGGCGCTCCATTCAGGCCAATGGCTGTCGATCCCAGTTGCCATCAGGTTCATCGGCAACGCTGGTGCAGCGTGTGCAGCAATTTTTTGCCACGAACCATCATGGCCCGGAGCTGTTGGTGGGCGTATTGCCCTTTGATCCCCAGGCTGAGGATTATCTGGTTCAGCCTGAAGAGCTGACTTATGCGCGTGTTAACGTTACCCCGCAACCACCGGTTGCGGGGCAGTGGCGTGTTGAGCAAGTTCCAGGTGTAACGGAATACCAGTCGATGGTGTCTGCTGCGTTGGCGCAAATGGCAGCGAGCCAGCAACAATTACCAACCAGCAGCGCGAAACAAGCCTTGAGTAAAGTGGTATTGGCTCGCAGCTTGCTGGCAACAGCCTCTGAACCGCTGGATAGTTATGCGGTGCTCTCGCAATTGGCCAAAGACGAAGTGGTGACCGCATTTATTGCGAGTCTGCCGCCCCTCAACGGGCTGGCACGACAGCTGGTCGGCGGAACGCCTGAATTACTGGTGTCGCGTCATGGGCACATTGTCAGTTCAAATCCTTTGGCCGGTTCGGCAAAACGTCACGCTGACCCTGCTGTGGATAAGGCAGCAGCTGAAGCGTTATTAAAGTCTGAAAAGGACCGCCGTGAACACCAGGTGGTGGTTGAATCAATCCTGGATAATCTGGCGCCTTTTTGTCGTCAGTTAAAAGCACCGGCCATGATGCAGCTCCAGTCCACTGCGTCCATGTGGCACCTGGGAACAGAAATTGAAGGTGTGTTGAAGAATGATGACACCTCTTCGCCGGAACTTGCCGTGGCATTGCACCCCACGCCCGCTGTCGGTGGCACGCCTGCCGATGAAGCTTTGCAGCTGATTCGCAAACTGGAACCGGTAGACCGTGGTTTTTACGCGGGCGCAGTCGGTTGGACAGACCGTCAGGGCGATGGCGAATGGTATCTCTCGCTGCGCTGTGGTGAAGTTTGTGCCAATCAGATTCGTCTGTTTGCTGGTGCTGGTATTGTTGCCGATTCAGACCCGGTGGCAGAAGCGGCAGAGACCTCAGCCAAGTTTGTCGCCCTGCTCAGTGCGCTGGGTATCGATGAGCAGGGTAACCCCTTGTCTAAATGAATCCTGACAAGGGCTGGCGCCCTCCCTGTAAAGCCGCAAAGGCCAGCTTGCTGTATAATGCCTGGCGAATTATCCAGCTTAGAATTTGTGCAGGGCCTGTTACCAGGCCTTAGCTTAAAGAAAGGTCAAGACGTTGATTCCATTGAGACAAGAGTGGCCAGAATCATTGGCAAGGCGTTACCGTGAAGCCGGTTACTGGACAGGGGAAACCTTTTGGGAGTTCCTGCAGCGCAGTGCTGAGACATGGCCTGAACACACAGCCGTGACAGATGGCCAGCGTCGCTGGAGTTATCAGCAATTGCTGCAACACGCTGAACAGGCCTCAGCCGCTTTTCTGGCAGCCGGCCTGAATCCCGGTGATCGTGTTGTCGTCCAGCTCCCCAATGTGCCCGAGTTTATCAGCGTGGTCTTTGGTCTGTTTCGAGCCGGCATGGTTCCTGTATATGCCTTACCGGCACACCGGATGACTGAGATAGCGCATTTTGTCAGCAAGGCGGAAGCAAGGGGTTATGTTTTCGTTGGCAAGCACGACAATTTTCAGTATGCCGACCTGGCGGCAGCATTGCTGGCTGATAAGACCTCTGGTTTGCAGGTGACGGTCGACATTGCTGACTGGGCGAAACAGGGCGGCCCATCGGCAAGTGAGGATCTGGTGTTGCGCAAAGCGCAGCCGCCAGCCAAAGTCAGTGCTTCCGATGTGGCCTTTATGCAAATATCCGGCGGCAGTACGGGGTTGTCCAAACTGATCCCCCGAACCCACGATGACTATCTGTATAGCGTTCGTGCCAGTGCCGAGATTTGCCAGCTCAATGAAAAAACGGTTTTCCTGGCCGCCTTACCCATTGCCCATAACTTTCCCATGAGTTCACCCGGTTTTCTGGGTGTTCTGTATGCGGGTGGCACGGTAGTCATGGCGTCAGCACCATCTCCGGATGTGGCATTCCCGTTAATTGAAAAAGAGCAGGTCACCATTACCGCACTGGTGCCACCGCTGGTGCTGTTGTGGATGAAAGCTGTCGGCCTGACTGGCAATGGGGCTGAAACTGGGTCTGGAGCCGGAGAGTCGGGTCGCTGGAGCAAGGCGACGCTGTCGAGCCTGCAAATGGTTCAGGTCGGTGGTGCCAAGTTCATGCCGGAATCAGCCGCGCGAGTAAAGTCGGAGCTGGGTTGCGAATTGCAGCAAGTCTTCGGCATGGCGGAAGGGCTGGTGAACTACACCCGGCCCGGTGATCCTGAGCATTTGGTGATCGGTACACAGGGGCGGCCCATCAGTGATGCGGATGAAATACGCATTGTCGATGAACAGGATCAGCCGGTTTCTGAAGGGGAAGTCGGTCAATTACTGACACGTGGCCCTTATACAATTCGTGGTTACCATAATGCCGAGGAAGCCAATCAGCGCAGTTTTACGGATGAGGGTTTTTATCGCACAGGTGACCTGGTGAAGATGACGCCTGAGGGGTACCTGGTCGTTCAGGGCCGAGCGACGGATCATATCAATCGGGCCGGTGAAAAAGTCTCTGTTGAAGAGATCGAAGATCACCTGATTGCGCATCCGCAGGTTTTTGATGTTGCGGTCGTGTCGATACCGGATCAATACCTGGGTGAACGCAGCTGTGCCTTTGTTGTACCTGAAGGTGAGAAACCGCGCCCGGTGGCATTAAAAAAATGGATGCGAGAGCGCCATGTTGCTGATTTCAAGATTCCCGATCAGATTGTTTTTGTAGACTCTCTGCAAACCACGGCGGTCGGCAAAATCAGCCGCAAGCAGCTTCGTGCACAGTTGCGGGACAAGCATCTGCAATCGTTGTCAGGCTAAGATTAAGGTGCCGCCAAAGCATTGAACAGTGGCACCTTGTTGGTACTGAAATATTTATCGCAACAGCAACAGCAACAGCAACAGCAACAGCAACAGCAACAGTTAAGGATTTATCATGGGCGTGCCTCGTATTGCTAACTACCCGTTGCCGGAGAAGTCACAGCTACCAGCGGCCAAGGTGGACTGGCAGCCAGACAGCTCTCGTGCTGCCCTGTTGATTCACGATATGCAGCAGTATTTTCTGGCCGCATTTAACCAGGGTGAGTCTCCCATTAATCCGGTGATCGCCAATATCAAGGCGCTGTTGGATATCTGCCATAAAAAGGGTGTACCGGTTTTTTATACCGCGCAGCGTGGCAATCAGCAGCGTTGCGATCGTGGTTTGCAGGCAGATTTCTGGGGGCCAGGCATGAAGGCCGACGCTGCACATGAAACGATTGTGCCGGCGTTAACTCCGGGCGAAGATGATTTTGTGCTGGTCAAACACCGTTACAGTGCCTTCCAGCGCAGCAACCTGCTGACATTGCTGCAGGCCCGACAACGGGATCAACTGATTGTCACTGGTGTCTATGCTCAGATCGGTTGTCAGATCAGCGCGGCTGAAGCGTTTCAGCATGATATTGAACCGTTTTTTGTGGCGGACGCCGTGGCAGCCTATTCGCAGGCACATCATGAACAGGCGGTGAACTATGTCGCTGGCTGCTGTGGGGTGAGTTTGATGACCGATGATGTCGTCAATGCTCTGGACAGCCATTGAACACTTATTTGACGCATCATGCGTTTGCATAACGTGATGTGTAAAAACTTTAGACAGGAAGAATCAAGATGACAGCCAAGCTGACACTGGAAGACATGCGAGCCGATATTGCCGAAATGGTGTATGACGAGCCGGAAAATATCGAACTGGATGACAACCTGATGGACCTGGGGCTGGATTCGATGCGCGTGATGACACTGGTGGAACGCTGGGATAAAAAAGGAGTGGAGCTGGACTTTACCCGTATTGCTGAGCGATTGACGCTGCGTGGCTGGTGGGAACTGGCACAAGATGCCCAGGGCCTGAGCCAATAAGGTCGTTCTCATTATGAGTGAAGTTTACCCCTTACTTGAAACGCAGGAAGGGCTCTGGTTTGCCCAGCGCCTGGATGCCATGAACCCGCTGTTTAATACCGGGCAACTGGTGCATATTCAAGGGGCACTGAATATGGCGCTGTTCGAGCAGGCGGTCAATCAGACACTGCTTGAAGCTGAGGCTCTGAATTTACAGTTTCGGGAAAAGGATAACGGTGAAGTCGAACAACTGGCCACCCGCTCTGATCCGGTGAAACTGGCATTGATCGACCTGAGCCAGGTTTCTGACCCGGACCAGGCCGCCCGCAATGCCATTGACCATGATACTTATTCCCCTGATGACCCGACCGCAGATACGCTGGCTGTTGAACAACTGTTTGTGCTGGGTGGTGACCGTTATATCTGGTACCGGCGTGTGCACCATTTGTTGATTGACGGTTATGGCATGACCTTGCTGAACAACCGGGTCAGTGAGTTATACCGGGAACTTGTTGAAGAGAAACCGGCAGGCAGCCCGCTGGGTAGCTATGCCAGAGTGGTGGCGGATGATGCGAATTACCGTCAGTCCTCACAGCGGGGAAAGGCAGCTGAATTTTGGCAGCAGTACATGGCCGGTGTGCCGGAAGTGGTCAGCCTGGCAAATGGCAGAGCCGTCAGTGTCAGTCGTTTTCATCGTCAAAGTCAGCTGTTGCCAGCAGTTTTGCTGAACAGTCTGCGACAGCGAGCGGACTCAGCCGGGCTGCCCTGGCCAGACCTAGTGACTGCTTTAACGGCGGCATATTGCCAGCGTTTTATTGGTGAAGAAGAAATTGTGGTCGGCGTGCCTTACATGGGCCGCATGGGTAACGATAGCGCGCGCGTTCCAGCGATGATCATGAACGTCCTGCCTTTGCGCATTCATGAGCCACTACCTGAGCAGGGGGCGGATGCATTCTTCAAAACGGTTGCCCGGGATATGTTTCGGGCGCGCCGTCACGGTCGCTATCGCAGTGAGCAATTGCGTCGTGATCTGGGACTGCTGGGCGGGCATCGCCGACTGCATGGCCCGCTGATCAATGTCATGCCGTTTGAAAAACCGGTCAGGCTGTCTGGTGTGGAAACTGAGTTGGAAATTCTCAGCACAGGCCCGGTGGATGACATGACCTTCACCTTCCGGGGAGACGGTGAGAGCCGCTTGCTGCTCGAGATTGATGCCAACCCTGCTTTGTATTCAGAAGCTGACTTGCAGGCTCATCAGCGGCGTCTGTTAAGTTTTATTGAAGCCTGCTTGCAGGCTGGCGATGCACCGCTGTCGTCATTACCACTGGCGACGCAGGAAGAACAACAAAAATGGATCAGGTCAGTCAACCAGACTGAACAGGCTGTTCCTGATGTCAGTTTGCCAGCGCTGATGGAGCAATGCTTTGCGCGTTACGCTGATCGTCCGGCATTGACGTTTGCAGCAGAGGTGGGTGGCACAGTACAAACATTGAGCTATGCCGAACTGGAGCAGCGTACCCGCGCTCTGGCGCAGCAGTTGCAACAGCAGTTGCAAACAGATGGTGCCGGCAAAGATCAACTGGTGCTGGTATCCCTGCCTCGCTCTCTCGAACTGGTCATCGCCTTGCTGGCTGTTGTGCGCGCCGGTGCTGCCTACTTGCCAATTGATCCGGCTCATCCCGACGAGCGCATTGCCAGAATAGTGGGTTCAGCAAAACCCTGCCTGGCACTAATCGAAGAAGATCAGCGAGCGCGTCTGACAGCCGTATCTGGCATGCCGGAAGCACTGGCACCTGGGCAGTGGCAGCATTCTCCCGATGAATCGCAAGGCTCTTTGCCTGAGGTTGATCCGGCGAACCTGGCCTATGTGATTTATACCTCTGGCTCTACCGGTGAGCCCAAGGGTGTCATGATTGAGCACCGCGCTATTGTCAATCGACTGGAGTGGATGCGAACACAGTACGCTTTCAATGAAAGAGACCGGGTTTTACAGAAAACCCCGGCCACATTTGATGTCTCCGTTTGGGAGTTTTTCCTGCCATTTATCAGCGGGGCTGAACTTGTCGTTGCGCCACCGGAGGCGCACAAGAACCCGGCTGACATTGCCGCACTGATTCGTCGCTTCAATATTTCCACGCTGCACTTTGTGCCATCCATGCTTAACGTATTTGTTGCTGAACCCTCAGCGCACGGACTGGCGGTGCAACGTGTATTTTGCAGCGGGGAAGAGCTGACGCAAGGGCTATGTGAGCGTTTTCATCAGACGGTTAGCGCTGAGCTTCATAACCTCTACGGCCCGACGGAAGCGGCTGTTGATGTCAGTTACTGGCAGGCAAAGCCCGGTGATCGCCGTCAGCCGGTGCCAATCGGTGCGCCGGTCTGGAATACCCGCCTTTATGTGCTGGATGAACAGTTGCGCGCCTTGCCTGCTGGGGTAACAGGTGAACTCTATCTGGCGGGCCGTCAATTGGCCAGAGGTTACCTGGGACGTGAGGACCTGACCGAAGAGCGCTTTATACCGGATCCCTTTGTGAGCGGTGAGCGTATGTATAAAACCGGAGACCTGGCCCGGTGGGTTGAGGATGGTGTGGCTGAGGGTGGTGTGGTTGAGTACCTGGGCCGTTCGGATCATCAGGTAAAAATTCGTGGCTTGCGGATTGAGCTTGGCGAAATCGAAACCGTGCTGATGGCGTCGGGCCTGGTCGAGCAGGTCGGTGTCCTGGTTCAAGAAGGCAGTGCCGGTCAGAAACTGATTGTTGCATATCCCGTTCCAGCAGAAAGTTATGATGAGACGAAATTACTGGCCTTTGCCAGAAGCCGTCTGCCCGATTATATGGTGCCAGCGGCGCTGGTCACGCTGCCATCTTTGCCGGTGACCAGTAACGGTAAACTGGACCGGCGCGCCTTACCTCAGCCAGAGATGATCTCACCGCAGGGCAGAGCGCCCATCGGTGAGACTGAGATTAAACTGGCGGCATTGTTTTCAATGCTGTTGAAGCTGGAAGACGAGATCAGTGCCGAGAGTGATTTTTTTGCGCTGGGCGGTGATTCTTTGCTGGCAGTACAGTTGATGCAACGTATTCAGGTGCAGTTCGGCATGGACCCGGGGCTGGGTGCTTTGTTTGAAAATCCGGTACTGGCTGAGCTGGCGTCTTTGATTGATGCCGGCCACCGGGAAACGGATAACGGCCTGCAGCCTGTCATCCGTCTTGCTCAGGGGAATGATAACCATGTGCCCCTTTTTGTGGTGCACCCTGCCGGTGGTATTGCCTGGTGTTATCGCCAACTGGCAGCGCTGATGAGTGACGAGCGATCTGTCTATGGTTTGCAGGCGCCATCCCTCGATCAGGGGCAACCATTGCCAGAAAGTATTGATGCCCTGGCCATGACTTATGTTGATCACATGCTGGCGATCTGCCCGGATGGGCCTTATCACATCATGGGCTGGTCAGTGGGTGGCATCATTGCCCAGGCGATGGCGGTCAGGTTAAAACAGCTGGGCAAGCCTACTGGCGTGATTGCCATGCTCGACTCTTATCCCAGTGAGTGCTGGCGGGCAGAAGCAGAACCGACAGCCGAAGAGGCGCTGGGCGCCTTGCTGGCCATTGCCGGCTTTATTCCGGAGGATTACCCGGAGCTGAAAACACGTGAGCAGATTGTTGAGTTTTTGCGACAGAGCGGCAGTCCGCTGGGCGCATTACCGCCTGTTGTACTGGACGGTGTTATCCGGGTCGTGCTGGATGTGAACCGACTGGTGCGAGGGCACTACCACCAGTTTCTGGATGCCGACCTGCTGCATGTCTGTGCGGCACTGGATCATCAGGACAGTGAACTGCATCCTGATTTGTGGAAAGGTTATGCCAGGCAGCTGGACGTCGTGAACGTGCCTTTTCTGCACGGTCAACTGACGGGCCCGGAAGCGTCCACACAAGTGGCTGACATTTTACTGACACGAATGAAAGCGGTCGAACAAACCACCGATTAACAGGAGAGGCATGATGCAAGAGCATGACAGAGGACTGGCAGGCAAAGTTGCACTGGTCACCGGTGCGGCGGCAGGCATCGGTGAAGCTGTTGTTCGACGCCTGCATGCAGAGGGCGTGCGGGTGGTTGCTACCGATATTAATGAAGTAGGCCTGGCATCGCTGCAGGCGGAGCTCGGAGACCAAGTGCGAACGCTGGTGCTGGATGTGCGCGACAGCGCTGCCGTGAATCAGTTGATCGATGATGTTGAGGCGCAGTGGGGCAATATCGACCTGGGAGCCAATGTGGCGGGCATACTCAGCACGGATTCGGTGCTCGAAACCAGTGATGAGACCTGGCGCAATGTCTTTGATGTCAATACCAATGGTGTCTTCTATGTGATCCGTGCCTTAGGCGAGCGCATGAAGGCTCGCGGACGTGGTGCCCTGGTCACCGTAGGCTCCAATGCTTCATTGGTGCCCCGGCAGTCAATGGCGGCTTATGCTGCCTCCAAGTCAGCGACGCATATGTTGATGCGCTGTCTGGGGCTGGAATTGGCACCGTTTGGTGTGCGTTGTAATACGGTGGCACCCGGATCCACCATGACAGCCATGCAAACCGGGATGTGGGAAGATGCCGAGACAGGTGCGGCAAATGTGATTCGCGGCTCGCTGGACACTTACAAGAATGGTATTCCACTGGGTAAACTGGCAACACCCGAAGATATTGCCAATGCCGTGGTGTTTTTGCTTTCCGATGAGGCTGGCCATATCACCATGGCCAACCTCACTGTGGATGGCGGAGCGACCTTATCGACCTGACAGTCCCAATTTTTGCTCGATGATATTGACGAAAATGCTGCCCGCGACCGGTAGCAGGTTGTCGTCAAAATCATATTCAGGGTTATGGCACATGGCGCTGTTTTGACCCAGGAACATATAAGCGCCAGGAGCCGCCTCGAGCATAAAGGCGAAGTCATCAGTGAACGGGAAGGGGCCGGCATCCGGGAAAACTTTATCTTCCCCGCCCAGTACCTCGGCGCAAGCCTGGCGCGCCACCAGTGCGGCCTCGGGCGAGTTAAAGCACGGTGGTACCTCGGCCAGCTTGTTCAGTGTGATGTCGCAGCCTGTCATGGCGGCTATACCGTCACAGGTTTGCTGCAGTTTGTCGAACAGTCGCTGTTGCACGTCTTTGTCCAGCGCGCGCAGTGTGCCGCCAAGTACGGCCTGGTCTGGAATGATGTTATGATTGCTGCCGGCTTGCAGTTTGCAAACGGTGATAAGTGCAGTGTCGACAGGGGCGATATAGCGTCCTACCAGTGAAGATATTTCGGTGGCCAGACGTGCGGCAGCCTGAACGGGGTCAGTGGCCTGGAAGAAGGCCGCGCCATGGCCGCCAACGCCTTTGACCTCAATCTCCCAGATGATGAAGCCATTCAGCGTGGGACCAATGCGGACACCGGCTTCACCGGGTTCGAGCATGGGCATATTGTGGAAGGCATAAACTTCATCGAAAGGGTGGTTTTTCAGTAAGCCATCGTTGATCATGGCGCTGGCGCCTTTGCCGTTCTCTTCTGCTGGCTGAAAGATTGCCACGACCTTGCCTTTGGCGGGTGGGTTGGAGGCCAGGTAACGAGCAGTGCCGAGCAGGGCAGCCGTATGACCGTCATGTCCGCAGCTATGAGAGCAGCCCGGCCTGGTAGAGGCATAAGGCGTGTTGCTGGCGTCTGTCATGGGCAATGCGTCCATGTCGGCTCGCAACGCAATGGTCGGTCCGGGTTTGCCGCTATCGATGGTGGCGACCACGCCGGTACCGCCAATGCCTTCGATGGGATCCAGACCGGCGTCGCGCAGTTGCTCTGCAACAAAGCGAGCGGTCTCGTGTTCTTCAAAAGCGAGTTCGGGAGTGCGGTGCAGCGTCTGACGCCATGCGGTCATTTGCGGCGCCATTTGTAGCAAGTCATCAACAAGTTTCATAAAGCAGTTAATCCGGAAGTAAATTTTGAGCAATATATCATCATCACAAGCGCTTCAACACCAGACGATACGCGAACAGTATCGTCGGCAGATGCTGCGCAAGACGCTGGTGGTCAGTGGACTGGCCATTGCCTGTGTGCTGACATTCCTTACTGACCTGGTCACAGGCCCCTCTTCGCTCAGCGCGATTCAGGTGATACAGGAGCTGTTCAGTCGCGGGACTTTGTCCGTGCCCCAATCCACCATCGTTTGGGAGTTGCGTCTTCCACAAGCCGCCATGGCGTTTCTGGTGGGTGCCAGCCTGTCGCTTGCTGGTGCTGAAATGCAGACGATTCTGAATAATCCCCTGGCCAGCCCTTTTACCTTAGGCGTGTCTTCCGCCGCCTCATTTGGTGCCGCGCTGGCCATCATCATGGGGATCAGCCTGCCCTTTGTCTCGGGCGACTGGATGGTGCCGCTGAATGCTTTTGTCTGTGCATTCGGTTCGGTCTTGCTGCTGGAGATGATTTCCCGGCGCAAAGCGGCAGGTGCCAACACCGTCGTATTGTTTGGTATTGCGTTGGTGTTTACTTTCAATGCACTGGTGGCATTCATGCAGTTTGTCTCTTCACAGGAGGCACTGCAGCAACTGGTGTTCTGGAGCATGGGGTCGCTGGGGCGTTCCACCTGGACCAGCGTATATGCCCTGGTGGGCGTCATGCTGGTGACCTTGCCGTTCTCGCTGCGTTCTGCCAATCAGATGACCGTACTGCGCATGGGTGAGGACCGGGCGCACAGTTTTGGTATTAATGTCGCTCGGCTGCGCTTCATGGCGTTGATGCGTATCAGCCTGCTGTCAGGCACCGCCGTGGCGTTTGTGGGGACCATCGGCTTTGTCGGCCTGGTGGCGCCGCATATTGCGCGACTGATGCTGGGTGAAGATCATAAGTTCCTGCTGCCCGCCAGTGCGCTGGCCGGTGGCCTGGTGATGTCGCTGGCATCGGTGCTGAGTAAAACACTGGTGCCGGGCGTACTGTTACCGGTTGGCATTGTGACCTCCATTGTGGGTGTGCCGATCTTTGTGCTGCTGATTTTTCGCAGACAAAGTGCGATTTAAGCGGGAGGGTTACCAATGACTGATATCGCCAGTTCAACACCGGAAAATTCGATGGCAAGCGCTCCGGCATTGACTATCGAGCATTTGTCGGCCGGGTATCGCAACCGTCCGATTATCAAAAACCTCAGCCTGATGCCTATGCAGGAAGGGCAGGTTGTTTCCCTGATCGGACCCAATGCTGCGGGTAAAAGTACTTTGTTGCGAGCCATCGCGGGTCTCTTGCCGGCGACCGGGTCAGTTCGTTTGGGTGACGTGGAAATTCTGGGACTGCCGCTGGTCGATCAGGCCCGGCACATCACCTATACCCCGCAGGAATTACCGCAACAGATTGCTTTGACGGTACTGGAAACGGTCATGGGCGCCTTGCAGGTGTCGCGTGAGAATCGCCAGGATGTGGATGCGGCCATGCAGAAAGCCATCGATGTGCTGGAACGCCTCGGTATCAGTCATCTGGCAATGGAGCAGCTGGATCGCTTGTCTGGCGGGCAGCGTCAATTGACCTCGCTGGCCCAGACCCTGGTGCGTGAGCCCAAGGTGCTGTTACTGGATGAGCCGATCAGTGCGCTGGATTTGCACTATCAGTTACGCGTTATGAAAGAGGTGCGTGAGATAGCCGCCGAAAAGCGCATGATTGTGCTGGTGGTGTTGCATGACCTGAGCATTGCTGCGCGCTGGTCAGACCGCATTGTGGTTCTGGCCAATGGTGCAGTGGTGGCTGAAGGCACGCCGCAGCAAGCCATTACACCTGAGGTATTGTCAGACGTTTACCGGGTCAAAGCCCGCGTTGAATCCTGCTCGCAAGGCTCGTTCACGGTCATGGTGGATGACGTGGTTTAAGGATTATTTCCTGGTCTTTTTTAAGCGACCTGCCATGCGTTTCAGCGTGCCGTCATTCTGGTATTTCTCATGAATGTAGACCATGGCAATATGGCCGACAATCAGCACCAGGAAAAACCACGCCAGTTCACCGTGCAGTGCATCTGCCAGAGCAATCGTCCACGCAATTTCCTGTCCCGTCTCGGCAAAAATCTCAATGCCGAAAGGTGCGAACCCTCGCCCTGAGCCGTACAGTCGAATGAACCCCAGTAGCGGTATGCATAGCATAAGCCCGTAGAGGGCCACATGTCCTGCTTTTGCCCAGTTGATGCCGCTGCCATAGCGAGGTGCTGAAACTGGTGGGATAACCCCGGGGCGGTGGTGACGGTTCAGCCAGAACCAGGCAAGGCGGAGCAGGATTAATACCAGTAGCGTTGAGCCCACAATAGGGTGCCACTTTACGAAAAATGCGACCAACGGCGTTCGACCTAATATTGCCCGTAATGTCATCCCCAGAAATTGCCAGAAAATCATCGCAGCCATCAGCCAGTGCAACACACGGCTGACATAACCGTAGCGTAGATTGGTGTCAGCCCAGTTCGAGGGATGATTTGATTGACGGGTGTTGGATTGTGGGGAGGTCATATACTGCCTGCATAAATCTATGACGTGAAAATTGGGGTGACCCAATTCTAGCGGCAAGACCAGAAAAATCCCACCTCAATTGCAATATTGTGAGAATTTACCAGTATTTGCGCAGGTCTGGGTGTATACTGCCATTCAATATAACGATGAAAAAAGAGAGTGTGCCGACTAGATATGGCCAGAAAAAATAAAGATCCCCACGCTTCCCGGGAAGCGGAAAAATACGAAAACCCCATTCCAAGCCGTGAATTTATTCTGTCAATGATGGAAGAGATCGCCGAGCCTGTCAGTTATGAGTCGTTGTGCGAGGCCCTGAACCTGGCAGATGACCCGCAGCAAAGCGAGGCGCTGCGCCGTCGGTTGATTGCCATGTCGCGTGATGGGCAGTTGATCAGCAATCGGCGGGGCGTGTTTGGTCTGGCGGATAAAATGGAGCTGATCAAAGGGCGCGTTCAGGGTAATAAAGAAGGCAGTGGCTTCTTTGTGCCACAGGACGGATCGGGTGATCTGTTCCTGCCCCCTAATGAAATGCTGCGTGTGTTTGATGGCGATATGGTGCTGGCGCGCGTTGCCGGAGTCGACCGGCGTGGCCGAAAAGAAGGCATGATCGTCGAGATCCTGGAGCGCCGGACGAATCAGGTGGTGGGCCGCTTTTATAAAGACAGTGGCTTTGGCCTGGTCGTGCCGGACAATCGCCGCATCAGCCAGGAAGTGTTGATACCTGAGAACGCCCAGGGCAAGGCCGAGGACGGCCAGTTTGTAGTTGCGCGCCTGACCAATTATCCGGACCGTCGCCGCAAGGCCACCGGCGAGGTGGTAGAAATCCTGGGCGACCACATGGCGCCGGGTATGGAAATTGATGTTGCTGTGCGCAGCCATGGCATTCCTCATGAATGGCCGCAAGCAGTTGAGTCTGCGTTGGGGAGTTTGCCAACCACAGTTTCCAAAGATGAACTGAAAGGCCGGCAGGATTTGCGCAAGCTGCCCTTTGTCACGATCGATGGCGAAGACGCCAAAGACTTTGATGATGCCGTGTACTGTGAGCCCGGTCCTCATGGGACGGCGAAGCTGTTTGTTGCCATCGCCGATGTGTCTCACTACGTAAAACCGGGTGAGTCACTGGATATCGAAGCACAGAATCGCGGTAACTCGGTTTATTTCCCGGGTCATGTGATTCCCATGCTGCCGGAAGTCTTATCGAATGGCCTGTGCTCCCTGAATCCACATTGCGACCGTCTGGTGATGGTTTGTGAAATGGAGTTGGGCCGCACCGGCATGCTCAAAAGCTATCGCTTTTATGAAGGCGTGATCTGGTCGCATGCCCGGCTGACCTACACAGAAGTGGCGGAAATGCTGGAAGCTGAACCGGAAGGTGAGGCCAGAGCGCGCAGCAAGGTTCGTTTGCAGGCGCGATATGCAGAGGTGTTGCCGCACCTTGAGGCGTTGTACGAAGTTTACCAAAAGCTGTCAGCGGCACGGCGTAAATCCGGTGCCATGGATTTCTCCGGCAATGAAACACGCATTGTCTTTGGCGAGACGCGTAAAATCCGGGAAATTGTGCCGGTCATCCGTAACGATGCGCACCGGCTCATTGAAGAGTGCATGCTGATGGCTAACATCTGCGCGGCGCAGTGTTTGAGCGAATCAGAGCTGCCAGCACTGTACCGGGTTCATGATGGTCCTAACATGGACAAGATGGATAACCTGAAAGCCTTCCTTAAAGAGCGGGGTATTTTGCTGTCACGCTCGGCCAAGCCGACTCCCAAGGATTATCAGCGTGTGCTGGAGATGACCGCGGAGCGCCCGGATGGTCATCTGATCCAGACCATGATGGTGCGCTCGATGTTGCAGGCAGTCTATCAGGTGGAGAACAACGGCCACTTCGGGCTCAACTTTGATGCCTACACACATTTTACATCGCCAATTCGTCGCTACCCTGATTTGCTTGTTCATCGAGCCATTCGTTATCTGATTCGTAACTGCAAGATGCCAGGCAAGGCAATCAAGGTGGCTGGCGCTGGCAAGCTGGCCAAGCGGGATATTTATCCGTACCAGGAAAAAGAAATGCAGCAGTTCGGTGAAGATTGCTCTGTTTCCGAACGTCGCGCTGATGCCGCCAGTTATGATGTGCTGGACTGGCTCAAATGCGAATATGTCATGGATAGAGTGGGCGAGGAATTTGACGGCACGATCAGCTCGGTGACCGGCTTCGGGCTGTTTGTGCAGCTTAACGATATCTACGTCGAAGGGCTGGTCCATATCACCGCGCTGGATAACGATTACTATCAGTTTGACCCGGTCAAACAATGGTTGCGTGGCGAGCGTAACGGCGTCACGTTCCGCCTGGGTGACTCGGTGCGTGTGCGAGTGGCTCGCGTTGATCTGGATGAGCGCAAGATTGATTTGCAGTGGGTTTCTGGTCGTGGCGATACAGACAATAAAGGTGGTGCCGCCAAGCGCAATGCCAAGTCATCGAACGCAAAGCGAAAGCCGGCAGGCAAGAAGAAATCGGTGTCGGGAGGCTCTGCTGCAGTGAAAGCTGGCGGCAAACAGACAGCAAACCCCGCTGCCAGGAAAACAGCAAAAAAGAAGAATGTCCGTAAAAAGGCGGGCGGCAGCAAGGCAAAGGCGGCGGCCGCCGGCGCCAAAAAAGCGGGCGCTGGCAAAGCGAAGCCGAAAGCCGCGAAGAAAAGTGCGCGTCGCAAATCAAATGCCAAGCGTCAGGTGCTCGATTGATCGCGCTCGGCAGCATTCACATCAAGAACAGGTAGAAACAGGATAGATGGCAGCAAAAGAATGGGTTGTTGGTATACACGCGGTTAGCGAGTTACTGAAACAGCATGCTCAGGACATCAGTGAATTGCTGGTGCAGAAAGAACGTGAAGACCGTCGTATTGACGAAGTGAAGGCACTGGCGGATAGCGTGGGTGTTCGCATGACGGTATTACCGGGTGCTGCGCTGGAGAAGAGGCTGCATAGCGAAAGCCGTACGCCGGGTAAATCCGGGAAAAGACCGGCGAAGCTGGCGCATCAAGGCGTGGCTGCATTATGCGAGTTACCCGACCGTCGCGGCAGCGAGAAGGATCTGGAAAAGCTGTTGGATGGCCTGGATGAGGCGCCGTTTCTGTTGATCCTGGATGAAATTACCGACCCTCACAACCTGGGAGCCTGTTTGCGTTCTGCCGATGCGGCCGGTGTTCATGCGGTCGTGGTACCCAAGGATAATTCAGCACCATTGAATATGACGGTCCGCAAAGTGGCCGTGGGTGCTGCCGAACGGGTGCCTTTGATTGCAGTGACCAACCTGAGTCGCACATTGAAGCAATTACAGGAACGCGGTATCTGGATAAGTGGCGCTGCTGGAGAAGCAGAGCAGACACTGTATGAAGCGGATCTGACCGGGCCACTGGCGCTGGTAATGGGATCCGAAGGCGCAGGAATGCGACGCCTGACCCGGGAGCACTGCGACTTTTTGCTGTCGATTCCCATGCACGGTTCTGTCAGTAGCCTGAATGTGTCAGTCGCCACGGGAGTCTGTCTATATGAAGCGGTCAGGCAGCGAACAGCGAAGCACGCTTCCTGAGTCGAACTTGCAGCAAAATAAAGGCAAAACCCCTTAAAATCATTGCATCAGGGCTCCGCTTTCTCTAAAATGCCCGATCCCGTCGTCCCTGTCCCTGGCAAGGATGCCGAGGAATTACTTTAACTCCTTGTCTTACCGAAGCTTTTTATAAGACGGAAGACTTATTGCCGAAAGGAGTCTCTATGAGACATTACGAAATCGTATTTGTCGTGCATCCCGATCAGAGCGATCAGGTGCCGGCAATGGTTGAGCGCTACACCCAGATGATCAAAGAATCTGGCGGTCAAATCCACCGTCAGGAAGACTGGGGTCGTCGCCAACTGGCCTACCCAATCAACAAGATCCATAAAGCACATTACGTGCTGATGAACGTTGAATGTGGCCGTGAAGTGCTGGATGAAATTATCACGCTGTTCCGCTACAACGATGCTATTCTGCGTCACCTGGAAATCAAGAAAGACGAAGCTATCACTGAAGAGTCCCTGATTCTGCAAGGTGAGCGTGAAAGCCGTGAGCGTCGTGCTCGTGCTGAGCAAAAGCGTCGTCAGGACGATGAAGCCGCAACTCGTGCCGCTGAAAGAGCTGAAGAGAAGAAGGCTGAAGAAGCCAAAGCTGAAGAAGCTACTTCTGAAGCAGCCAGCGAAGAGAAAGCGGAAGAAGCCAGCAGCGAAGACGCTGATAAATAATCACCAGTTACTGAAGGACTTATAACATGTCACGATTTTTTCGCCGTCGTAAGTACTGCAAATTCACCGCTGAAGGTGTCAAGGAAATCGACTACAAAGATCTGGAAACGCTGAAGGCATACGTGTCTGAAACAGGCAAAATTGTCCCCAGCCGTATTACCGGTACTAAAGCACGTTATCAGCGTCAACTGGCAACAGCCGTTAAGCGCGCTCGCCATCTGGCTCTGATTCCGTACACTGATAGTCATAACGTGTAAGCACGTTTCTATCCCGCAGTCTGCGGGTTGGAGTGGTAAGCAGAGATGCTAGGCCTGGCCAGGTATGCAATGAATGGTCGCCGACAGGCGATAGTCGCATCCATGTTGTCAGGCATGGTTCCACTACTGAATCTGATCAGTCCGGCTATTGTCGGCCTGGTCATGTTGAGACAAGGTGGAACCGCGGCGATGCAGGTCGCCATTTGGGCCGTACTGCCATTATTGGGCTGGGCCTGGGTTGGTGATCTGACGCCACTTATTCTGTTGTTAGGTGTGTTGCCGATGGCCGCTGTGCTGAGGCGAACACAGTCATGGCAACCAGCGCTGTTGGTCAGTTTGCTGGTTGGTGCCGGAAGCGAAGTGGCTCTACGGCTTCGCCCCGGTGTGTTGGAGCAGTTGCAGACTCAGGTCGGTAACTTTCTGGCGCAAAGTGCGACCGATCAGCCTGAGATATCTGCAGAGTTGCTGCAGACGACGCTGATCAGCATGTTTGGCGTCATGCACATGATGGTGGCGATCACCTGTTTGATCCTTGCCCGATGGTGGCAAGCCCGGTTGTACAACCCTGGTGGGTTTCAGGCTGAATTTCACGCGCTGAGATTACAACCACAAGTGGCAGGGCTGTTGTTGCTGCTGTTCTTGTTAGCAGGGTTTGGACCGACGGCGCTGGCAGGGTGGGCAATGTATTTCAGTTTGCCCCTGCTTATTGCCGGTATTGCGATGGTGCATGGGTTGGTTAAAGTGAAAGGCTGGTCAGGGATGATGCTGCTCGGCTTTTACTTGTTGCTGATGAGCCCGCCTATCATGCAGATAGTCGCAGTTTTTGCGCTGATCGACAGTTTTTATGATTTCCGCGGCCGCTTGAAACGCCGTGATGACAACGAGAATTAAGCATCTGGACCGGACACGAATCTGGATTAAATTGAGGTAATTAACATGAACGTAATTTTGCTGGAAAAAGTAGGCCGTCTTGGCAGCGTTGGTGATCAGGCGACAGTTAAAGCCGGTTATGCACGCAACTTCCTGTTCCCTCAGGGCAAGGCTGTCGCTGCAACGAAAGAAAACCTGAAAGACTTTGAAGCGCGCCGCGCTGAACTGATGGCCGCCCACAACGAAAAAGTGGCTGCTGCACAGTCTCGTGCTGCCAAGCTGGAAAACATGACAGTGACTATTGGCGTGAACGCTGGTGAAGAAGGCAAGCTGTTCGGCTCTGTAGGCACTAAAGATATCGCTGATGCGGTGAACGCTGCTGGTGGTGATATTGTCAAATCAGAAGTTCGTCTGTCTGTCGGCGCGATTCGTGAAACGGGTGAATACACCATCACAATCGACCTGGGCTCAGAAGTTGAGGCCGATATTCAGCTTTCAGTCGTCACGGCGAAAGACTGAAGTTGATTGGCAGTCACAGAGACTGCAGATAAACTTGTTTCCATCCGGCTTCGGGTGGGAAAATAAAAAGCACCGCTCCTGTCTGTGAAGCGGTGCTTTTTTTTGGCTACAATAAACACAAATAGCGATGGTGACTGAATATGTCGGATAGTACGGAATCACAGGTGGTCAGAGAACCATCGTTTGGCAAGCGCAGTGATGCCGTCTCCACATTGAAGGTGCCCCCGCATTCGGTAGAGGCCGAGCAGGCGGTGCTGGGTGGTCTCATGCAGGACAACACTGCCTGGGACAATGCTGCTGAGTTACTTCAGACCGAAGACTTTTACCGGCACGAACATCAAAAGATTTTTGACGTGATGCAGCGTCAGGTTGAAGCCGAACGCCCCATTGATGTGGTGACGCTGGTTGAGTCTCTGGATAATCTGAACCAACTGGAAAGTGCTGGTGGCATCGAGTACCTCACAGACCTGGCCAGCCATGCCCGTGGTACTGCCAACATCACTACCTATGCGCGTATCATTAGTGAGCGCGCCACCTTAAGAACCTTGATTTCTGTCTCTAATGAGATAGCTGACAACGCCTTCAATCCGGCCGGTAAAGAGGCCGCTGATGTGCTGGATCTGGCGGAGCGCCTGGTTTTCAATATCGCTGACAATCGCGCGAAAGATGGCGGCCCCAAACAGGTTAACCCACTGTTGACCCAGGCGCTTGATAAGATAGATGAACTGATCAAGTCCAAGGGCGGTATTACCGGTTTGCCGACCGGGTTTAAGGATCTGGATAAAAAGACATCAGGGTTACAGAAATCTGACCTGGTGATTGTCGCCGGTCGACCGTCCATGGGTAAAACCACGTTTGCTATGAACCTGGCAGAGCATGCGGTGCTCAACCAGGACTTGCCGGTGCTGGTATTCTCCCTGGAAATGCCAGCCGAAAGCCTGGTGTTCCGTATGCTGAGTTCCGTCGGGCATATTGACCAGAGCCGATTGCGCAGCGGGCAGCTGGAGGAAGAGGACTGGCCGAAACTGACCTCTGCCATGAGCAAGCTGAAAGACCGACCGCTGCTGATCGATGATACGGTGGGTCTGAGTCCCACTGAGATGCGCGCCCGGGCAAGACGGGTGGCGCGCGAGTACGGCGGTATCGCACTGATCGTCGTCGACTATCTGCAGCTGATGCAAATTAAAGGCTTTGGCGATAACCGGGTTGGCGAGATCTCGGAAATTTCACGTTCATTGAAAACCATGGCGCGGGAGTTCGAATGTCCCGTGATTGCCCTGTCACAGTTGAACCGAAGCCTGGAGCAGCGCCCGAACAAACGGCCGGTGATGTCAGATTTGCGGGAATCGGGTGCGATCGAGCAGGACGCGGATATCATTGCTTTTGTGTACCGGGACGAAGTCTATAATGAAGACTCGCCGGACAAAGGCGTTGCAGAAATTATTATCGGCAAACAACGTAATGGTCCAATTGGTACTGTGCGTCTGAGCTTCCTGGGTCAGTTTACCCGCTTTGATAATCTGGCCATGCCGGATTTTGATGGTAACTATGGCTGAGAGTGATTTCTCATCAGTGACCATGCCACCGCACGCCTGGGCCGATATCGACCTGAAGGCGGTTCAGCACAATTTTCTGCTGGCCAAGAGCCATCTTACTTCCCCTTTATGTCGGGCATGCGCTGTCGTCAAGTCCAATGCTTATGGGCATGGGGTTCAGCCTGTCGTGGCAGCGCTGGATCAGGTTATGGATGCCAATGACCAGTTTGCTGTCGTCAGTTGGCAGGAGGCCAGCGTTGTCAAAGAGGTAGTGCCACATCGACGCGTCCTGGTGATGCGCGGGCCGGTCAGTGCCGATGAAATGTCAGCGATCCTGGCTGGTGGTATGGACTGGGTCATTCACTCCCGCTATCAGCTCGATTTATTGCTCGATTGTATTGCAGCGGATCCCTCTGGCGTAAAGTCGGCACTGGTAAAGAGTGAGGCCAGGCTTTGGATAAAGATTAATACCGGAATGAACCGTCTGGGGATGCCAATCAAGGATGCCAGGGAGGTATTGGCTGCCTTGTCGGAATTGCCTTTCATCTTGCCACTAGGGTTGATGTCACATCTGGCCACTGCTGATGATCTGGGTGATACGCTGACAGAGACTCAGTTTCTGGCTTTCCAGCAGGCAGAGACCGAGCTGGTGTTGCCAGAATATACACTGAAGACAATGGCTGCCTCGGCTGGCATCCTGAGTTGGCCACAATTGCATATGGACATGGTCAGGCCAGGCATTATGCTTTATGGCGCAACGCCAATGATGGGGCGAGTTGGCCCTGATGAAGGGTTGCGTCCGGTGATGAACCTGAAATCACGATTAGTGGCCATCAATCATGTCAGGGCCGGTGACTCGATCGGTTATGGAGCGACCTATGTGGCTGAGCATGATATGCGAGTTGGTGTCATTGGTTTAGGCTATGGTGATGGTTACCCCAGACATGCACCCAATGGTACTCGCACGCTGGTTGCCACAGAGCAAGGTGTTATCACAGCGCCGCTGGCGGGTCGGGTTTCCATGGATATGCTGACGGTTGACCTCAGCCATGATCAGTCGGCAAAGCCCGGTGATGAAGTGCTGTTATGGGGGCAGGCCTGGGGGCATGATTTGCCCGCGAATGAAATTGCTGATGCTGCTGGTACTATTCCTTATGAGTTGTTTTGCCGGTTAACTCAGCGTGTGCCCAGACGGTATATCCGGTCATGAAATAATAGGCGTTACCTATAGGGTGACACCTGGTGGGAAAAGTGGTCAGGACATCATGGTTCCGATGTCAGACAATAAGACCACGTCTAGCACATCGGGTGTCGCTCGAATAAGCGGGCGGACTGTCTGAAGCCGCCAGGCTGAGTTTCCGCCCGCCGAGCGAGGCCCGATGTGCTGTGGTCGTCTGCCATTGGAGCCATGATGTCCTGACCTTGGTGCCATCGCTGCAGCGTTTTTGGGTGGCGGCTGGGTGTGTAAAAGATAGGTAAGTGGGTAAGTGGATAAATAGGTAGGCAAGTCATTTTTCATAAAGAATCCGACGATCATAAAAAGTTGTAACATGGCAAAGAGTAAAATCGCGTACGTTTGTGAAGATTGTGGCAGTGAGTCTGGGCAGTGGCAGGGGCAGTGTGCGTCTTGTAAAGCCTGGAATACATTGAAGCAGATCAATCTGGGTAGCGGGGGTGGCAGTCAGTCGCCAGCTGTGCAGGCAGATTTTCGCAAGCAGGGGTATACGGGTAAAACTGCGGCAGCTGTGCAGGATCTGGCTGAAATTGAGCTGGAAGCACTGCCGCGTTTCAGTGCCGGAATGGCTGAACTGGACCGGGTGCTGGGTGGCGGGCTGGTGCCTGGCTCGGCGGTACTGATTGGTGGTAACCCGGGTGCCGGTAAAAGTACCTTGCTGTTGCAGGTTATGTGTCACCTGGCTCAACAGATGCCAGCCATGTATGTCACCGGGGAAGAATCCCTGCAACAGGTTGGCATGCGTGCCCGCCGTCTGGGATTGCCCGAAAAAAATCTGAAAATGTTGGCTGAGACAGAGGTGGAAACCATCTGTCGTCTGGCCCAGGAAATCAATCCCCGCGTACTGGTCGTTGATTCTATACAGGTGATGCACAGTCACGGTGTGACATCGGCACCGGGCAGTGTGGCACAGGTCAGGGAAAGCGCCGCTTATCTGGTGCAGTATGCCAAGCAGACCGGTACCGTCCTGTTTCTGGTTGGCCATGTCACCAAGGATGGTACGCTGGCAGGCCCTAAAGTGCTGGAGCACATGATTGACTGTTTTGTCATGCTGGAAAGTAATGACGACTCACGTTTCCGTGTGCTGCGTGGACAAAAGAACCGCTTTGGGGCCATTAATGAGCTTGGCGTGTTTGCCATGACCGAGCGTGGCCTTAAGGAAGTTAAAAATCCTTCGGCAATTTTTCTGGCTCGCACGGAAGATAACAGCCCGGGTTCCGTGGTGATGGTGCTTTGGGAAGGCACCAGACCGTTACTGGTGGAGATCCAGGCACTGGTCGATACCAGTCAGGGCGGGCATCCACGTCGACTGGCAGTGGGGCTGGATCAGAATCGTCTGGGTATGTTGCTGGCCGTTTTGCACCGCCATGGTGGCCTGTTTGTCGCTGATCAGGATGTCTTCGTCAATGTGGTCGGCGGCGTAAAGGTCACCGAAACCAGTGCTGACCTGGCGTTGTTGCTGGCCATTGTATCGAGTTTGCGCGACGAAGCCTTACCCAGGGAACTGGTGGTTTTCGGAGAAGTGGGCCTGGCTGGAGAGATCAGGCCGGTACCCAGTGGCGGCGAGCGGTTACAGGAAGCTGCCAAGCATGGTTTCAAAAAAGCCATTGTACCCAAGGCTAATGTGCCCAAGCAGGGGGTATCCGGTATGAAAGTTATTGGGATCAGTAAATTGTCTGAGGCTCTGGACGCTCTCTAGCGGGCGGCCAGGCAGAATAAAACGGCGGTTGCGCTGCCTGGCTGTGAGCGTCACAATGCAGCAACCTTGCGACAAGCTTACTGGTTTGTTGTAGCGCACATGAAAATAATCAAATCACTTAACATGTCAGGATGAAATGTTATGCCTGAACCCATCGTCTCCATACGTGACCTGAACAAAACCTACAAAGGTGGGTATCAGGCACTCAAGAATATTAACCTGGATATCTATCCCGGAGAGATTATTGCTTTGCTTGGCCCCAATGGTGCCGGCAAGACGACTCTGATTTCGACAATTTGCGGCATTAATCAACCGACCAGCGGCACAGTTACCGTGGGTGGTTACGATACAGTTCGGGATTACCGGGAAACGCGCAGCCTGATTGGCCTGGTGCCGCAGGAGTTGACGACAGATTCGTTTGAAACGCCCTGGGTCACTGTCAGTTTCAGCCGCGGCTTGTTCAACAAGCCTAAAGATCCTGCCTACATTGAAAGTGTGTTGAAGGACGTTGCGCTTTGGGAGAAAAAGGACAACAAGATTATTACCTTGTCTGGTGGTATGAAACGTCGGTTGTTGATTGCCAAGGCACTGTCTCATGAACCCCGCATCTTGTTTCTGGATGAACCGACAGCGGGTGTGGATGTGGAGTTAAGGCGGGATATGTGGCGCCTGGTTCACCGTTTGCGTGAAAATGGTGTGACCGTGATTTTGACCACACATTACATCGAGGAAGCGGAAGAAATGGCAGATCGGGTAGCTGTCATAGCCAACGGTGAAATCACCCTGGTGGATGAGAAACAGGCGCTGATGCAGAAGCTGGGTAAGAAACAACTGATTCTGGATCTCTCCCAGCCTCTTGAGGCTCTGCCTGAAAGCCTGCCTGATTTTGATCTGAAACTGTCAGAGGACAATCTGCAGTTGATTTATACCTTTGAGAGTCAGGGCGAGCGAACCGGTATTACACGGTTGATGGAAGCGTTGCGAGACGAGGGTATACAGTTCAATGATTTGAGAACCGCGCAAAGTTCTCTGGAAGAGATTTTCGTGCAGTTGGTGGAGGAAGCCTGATGAACCTGAGAGCGATTAAATCCATCTATGCCTTTGAAATGGCACGCACGCGACGCACAATACTACAAAGTGTGATTGCCCCGGTATTGTCGACATCACTGTATTTTGTGGTCTTCGGTTCTGCTATTGGCTCGCGAATTCAGGAGGTCGAGGGTGTCAGTTATGGCGCGTTCCTGGTGCCTGGTCTGATTATGCTGTCATTGCTGACGCAGAGTATCTCAAACGCGTCATTCGGTATTTATTTCCCGAAATTTACCGGAACTATTTATGAATTAATGTCAGCGCCGGTTTCCATGATAGAGGCGGTATGCGGTTATGTCGGGGCAGCAGCCACGAAATCAGTGATGCTTGGGTTGATTATCCTGCTGACGGCATTCTTTTTTGTCGACTTGCGGATTGAGCATCCTTTTTTGATGTTGCTGTTTCTGATATTGACAGCCATTACCTTCAGTTTATTTGGCTTCATTATCGGGATCTGGGCTGATAATTTTGAAAAGCTGCAGTTGATCCCTTTGCTGGTAGTGACCCCGCTGGTCTTTCTTGGAGGCAGTTTTTACTCTGTCAGCATGCTAAGTCCCACCTGGCAGACGATTACACTGTTCAATCCGGTGCTGTATCTGGTTAGTGGCTTCCGCTGGAGTTTTTACGAGATTGCGGATGTCAGTATCTGGGTCAGTCTGGCGATGATCACTGTGTTTATGAGCATCTGCCTGCTGGTGCTGGCCTGGATATTTAAGACAGGTTACCGCTTACGTTCCTGACTTTAGCCCTTAAACTGAAGTTTCGGGGACCAAGCTGACGAAAGCGGTAACGGCAGGGCGGTAGACAATAAACGCGATCAGGGCAGGGGGACGACCTGGTCGCGGCCATTCTCTTTAGCCTGATAGAGAGCTGTATCAGCTCTGGAAATCAGACCTTCCAGTGTTTCCCCTTTATGATAGCCTGTTACACCAACGCTCAAGGTCATGTTGATCGGAGTTTTGCCAAAGGCAACAGACTGTGATTTGACCGCTTCACGAATGTCGTTGGCTCGCTTGATCGCATCATCCAGATCACAATGATCCAGCAGTAATGCAAACTCCTCACCACCCCATCGGCACAATGAGTCAGTACTGCGGGTCTGGCTGCGAATGCAGTTGGCCACGGACTGCAGAACCAGGTCTCCTGCATGGTGTCCGTGGGTGTCGTTGACCCGCTTGAAATAATCAATGTCGATAATCAGCATGGACAATGCTCGAGGATTTGTCTTCAGGCTGCGAATCTTTTCTTCAAAGCTGGCTTCAAGATAATGCCTGTTTCCTGTACTGGTCAGGCGGTCAGTGGTTGCCATGATTTCCAGCTTCTGCTGATAGGCGCGCAGGGTGAAGTGGGCAATGATTAGCACCAGCAGCATAATCGCTGCCGAAATCCCCAGATTTGATACCAGCGCCGAGTCCAGCTCCGACTGCCCCTGCATGCCATGTTGCTCAACAATCAGATACCAATCAAATTCGGGTACCAGCCGGGCATTGACGTAAACGGTTTCGTTGTCTTCGCCTTCAAAAGACAGGGAAGTGCTCGGTGTGCTCAGAATTTGTGTGGCGAATTCACTGAGGCCGGGTTGATTTTGCAGCCTTTGCGGCGGTTGGTCAGTGGAGGAGCCGGTTAATGTGACATTGCCCTGACGGTCGACAAAATAAATTGAGCGGTTATAACGCTCCTGATAGGTGTTGATCAGGTCGGTTACCGCATTGACAGAGAGGCCGACGCCCGTGGCACCAATATAATTTCTGTTATAGTCAAAGACACGGTAATTGATGAAAATATTCAGCCGACTGGTGTCAGCGGTGTCTGTATCGACATTGATTTCGTAGGGATCCCGCATGTCGCTTACCCTGAAGTACCAGCTGTCTTGCGGGTCGCTGGGAGAGACGGTCCGTAATATGCCTTCTGGATGGTAATATTGCCTGGTTTTCTCAGAGACAAAAAATGCAGATATTGTGCCGTACTGTTGCTGTATCTCATTGAGGTAAGAGATGATGCGTGAGTTATCCTCTTCACCGGAGATGGTCCAGTCGCGTACGAAAGTATCATTCGCCATAAGTGATGAAATAAGTACCGGACGAATCAGGTCTCGCTGGATTTCAGAGTAAATGTTGTCACTGGTCAGCGGGAGTGTCTGACCGGCGACATTCTCTGACAGAGAGTTGCGAGCAATAATATAGCTGCTGAGGCTGGTGGCCAGGAACCCCATTACCATTAGCAGGAACAGGGCGCTTACGAACAGATACTTGCGTCTAGCCATAATGCTGTCTTTCAGTTTAAAAGTGGGGTAGTGGCCGGGTGAAGTGACGTATCATACCGCATATTGGCACGCTTGAAGAAGGCACAATCCCTCATGGGCGCAGTACTGCCCATTAGTATAGGTATCACCCCAGGTTCTGCACATAATGTTAGAATAAGGGGTAATTCAAAAAAAAACGGAAACTGGCAGAATGTTTGATACGATACTTCATATCATTCGTATGAATCAGCTCGATTGCATCGCTTTGGTGTTTTTCGTGCTTTGTTTTCGTGGTTACCTCTATTATACATCGCTGCGCAGTGTGGATACTCCCTGTCTCGCGTTTGCCATGCACCGTTTCCGCAAGCAATGGATTCGCATGGCGCTATTAAGGGAGAACCGTATTGCCGACACCAATATCGTGGCCAATCTGGAAAGGAATGTTTCCTTCTTTGCTTCTTCAACCCTGCTGGTTCTTGCCGGTCTGGTCACGCTGTTAAGTTCCGCTGATGCCATGCTCGGCATGTTGCAGGATATCCCGTTTGCCGACCAGAGTAATAAGGCGGAATGGGAACTGAAAGTCTTGCTGCTGGTGACGTTGTTCGTATATGGGTTTTTCAAGTTTACCTGGGCCCTGCGACAGTATGGGCTGATATCAGTGATGATTGGCGGGGCGCCGGAAACCTTTCTGAATACTCCAAAGCACGAGATGTCACGCCATGTCGAGTCAATCTCGTTGATGTCTTCTAAAGCGTCAGGTAATTTCAACAATGGCTTGCGCAGCTATTATTTCGCTATGGCTGCGTTGGGCTGGTTCATCAATGCCTGGCTATTCATGTTTTTGTCGGTCATGATTGTGCTGATTCTGTATCGACGTGAGTTTAAATCAGACACCCTGGCAATTATGATGGATGACCTGCCAGAACAATAAAAAACGTATCTCACTAAAACGGGTACATCATGCAGAAAGCCACCCAATCACAGCAGGACCGTACCATGCCATCCCCTTGGGCTGTGTGGGGGCGGTTAATTGTGCATTGGGTGTTGTTGCTGGCTTTGGTGTTAATCTTCCATACCTACCTTGAATACCGGTTGGCCCAGCGTGAGAAACAAAGCTGGGAAGCCGAGGTCAGTGATCGCCTGAGCACCATCCGCTATCAACTGGAAAGTACTCTCAGTAATACGCTTTCTCTCATTAATGGTGTCGCGGCCTTCATCGCTTCAGACCCTAACTTCACTGATGATCAATTCCAGCTCTATGCAGAGACAGTTGTCGAAAGAGAGCCGACGCTCCTCAGTCTGGTCGCTGCACCGGGGTTGGTGGTGAGACATATTTACCCTTTCGCTGGCAATGAAGCCGTTCTTGGTTTGGACTATTTGCAGAATGATGAGCAGAGGGACTCTGTGCTTCAGGCTGTTGAGCAGCGTGAGATGGTGGTTGATGGCCCTGTGGCTCTGGTGCAGGGGGGAAATGGTTTTATTGGCCGTATGCCGGTTCTGGTAGATGTCGAGGGTGGCGAAGCCCAGGTATGGGGAATAGTTGCTTCGGCAATCAGAATCGATTCGGTGTACGAAGCGGCAGGACTGGAGGATATTGATTCACTTGCTAACCTGGCAATCCGCGATGCTGTTTCCGGTGAAACCTTTTATGGTAATGGCGCGGTTTTTGACAATGAAATGGCTATTGTCATGCCGGTCAGTGCTGCCAACAGAAGCTGGGAGTTCGCTGCCATGCCCAGGGCACCTATTGGTGCTGGCGCTGGGGTGTTTGTTCTGCGTGCCAGTAGCCTGGCCGTATTCCTGGGCTTGGCATCCCTGCTATTACTCCGGCATCGCCAGGAAAATCAAAATGCCCGGTTACGCCGGATTATTTTCAGCAATGAGCAGTTCTTAAGAGCGGTTGAACAAGTCTCTCATGTAGGGGGCTGGCGCTGGAATGGAACAGTATTTACTGATCTGTCAGCCCATGCCCGACAGATTTTAAGTATCCCATCTGTCGGGAAAGCTGTCCCGATGTCTGAATTTACCAGCAGCTTCAATGCGAGTAGCCGGCAGGCATTGTCTGATTATATCGAGATTGCATTCCTTAACCGGGAAAAACTCGATTGCGAAATTGAAGTGCAGCGTAATAATGGTGAATCTCTTTGGTTGCACATTAAAGCGGCTATCGATCAAAGTGATACCAAGTCGCCTGAGCTGATCGGTGCAATCCAGAACATTACCCAGCAAAAGAAAGCGGATCAGATTATTGAGTTTCAGGCCAACTATGACCAACTGACCCGGCTGCCAAACCGGGCATTATTTCTGGATCGCCTGCGGCATGCTTTATTGATGGCGAAAAGAGACCAAAAGCGAATCGCTGTTCTGTTTTTTGATCTCGATAATTTCAAATCAGTTAATGACAACCTGGGCCATGATGCTGGTGATGACTTGCTCATAGAAACAGGGCAGCGAATACAGGCGTGTATGCGCACCTCAGATACGGTAGCCCGGCATAGTGGCGATGAGTTTGTCGCACTGCTGACAGATGTTGGCTCAGCGGCAGTTGTATCACGAATCGCAGATGACATTGTGGCGTCGATGCGCCAGCCTTTTGTGCTTGATGGTCGGAGTGTTTACTGCAGTGTCAGTGTAGGTATTGCGTTCTCTCCCGATGATGGCAGTGATGTTGATACGCTGGTCATTAAGGCTGACCAAGCAATGTATCAGGTGAAGAAGTCGGGCCGTAACGGTTGGCAGTTTTACACCCAGGCGATGCAAAAGGAGTCTGAAGAGAAGCATCAGTTATTCAATGATCTGGTAGTGGCTATCGGCCAAAACGAACTGCAGGTCTATTATCAGCCCGTTGTCAGAGCCAGCGACGGCCAGGTAGTCAGCTGCGAAGCCCTGGTGCGCTGGCCGCAAAGTGAAGGCAAACTAATTTCTACGGATCTTTTTATCAGTGTGGCAGAAGAGCGAGGTCTGGTTAATCGTATCGATTTATTCGTTCTGCGCAATTCACTCGCCTTTATTCAGCAAATGAACGAGGAGCTGGATACTAAGGTACATCTGTCCGTGAATGTCTCGCCTAGACTACTGCATTTGCGGGATGAGGATGCAAAAGCCTGGCTGGATACCCTGCGCCAGCGGCAGGAAGTTGATCTGACCATTGAAATTACAGAGCGAGTGCTGGTTGAAGATTCCGACGACACGCATGAAGTCCTGCATGAGCTCGACCTGGCGGGGATACGTATTGCGATTGATGACTTCGGTACCGGCTATTCAGGGCTGAGTTATTTTTCCCGCTTTCCGGTTTCAGTCGTCAAGATTGATCGCTCTTTTATCAACGGCTTAAATACCAGTGAAACAGAAACCACACTGGTTGAAACTATTTTGCTGCTGGCGAACAAGCTGGGTGTGCAGGTGATTGCCGAAGGTGTGGAAACCGAAAGCCAGGCGGCGTTTCTGCGAGCTAACCATTGCGATATGTTGCAGGGTTATCACATTGCGCCGCCAATGCCTGAGAAAGAGTTTCTCGCCTTTGTTAAACGAAATAAGACTTCAGTGGTGGAAAGCCATTGAACTCGATCGAACTGTAGCTTGTGGTATAAGCGCCGGTTGAAAACCAGTACAACCGGTCTCCGCTGGCTAGATTCAGCGGCAACTGATACTTGTGCTGTTCATACATGATGTCCGCACTGTCACAGGTCGGTCCGGCCAGGATGACGTCTTCACTTTCTCCCTGCTTTTCTGTGTAAATCGGAAATTTGATGCTTTCGTCCAGTGTCTCGATCAGACCGGAGAATTTACCCACATCAGTGAAAATCCAGCGATGCAGCGCCGTGTGTGATTTGCGGGAAATCAGCACAATTTCCGAGACCAGTACGCCCGAATTGGATATCAGAGAGCGGCCTGGCTCCAGAATAATCTCCGGTAGCTCGTCGCCGAAGTCCTCTTTCAGAAAGCGGGTGATCTCTTCAGCATACGTTTCCAGGGTATTGGCCCGCATCAGGTAATTAGCTGGAAAGCCGCCACCCAGGTTGATCATTTTCAGCGTGATGTCATCTTCTTCTTTCAGACGTTCGAAGATCACTTTCACTTTAGCGATAGCCGCATCCCAGACGCCAATGTCGCGTTGCTGAGAGCCCACATGAAATGAAATGCCATAGGGCTCCAGACCCAGTTCCCGTGCCAGAATCAGCAGATCAATAGCCATGTCGGTGTGACAGCCAAATTTTCGAGACAGGGGCCAGTCCGCAGTGTGGCTGCCCTCGGTCAGGATTCTTACATAGACGCGAGCGCCAGGAGCTGCTTTGGCAATATTGCGTAAATCCGCCTCCGAGTCGGTGGCAAACATGCGCACACCTTTCTCATAAAAATAACGAATGTCGCGAGCTTTCTTGATGGTATTACCATAACTGCAGCGACTGGCTTCGATGCCGAGCGCTAATAGCTTGTCCAGTTCATAGATGGAAGCAACATCAAAGTTTGAGCCTTTATTGCGCAATAATTCCAGGATTTCATTGGCCGGATTGGCTTTAACTGCGTAATAGACATTGGCGTAGGGAAAGTGCTCTGTCAGCGCATCATAATGCTGACTGATCGTCGCCAGGTCGATAACCACAAAAGGCGTTTCTTTTGTGTCAGCTAACGCTTTGATTTTCTGGAAAGATTCTTGAGTGTAGTAGTCTTCAATCTGAATTGGGTTTGCGCTCATGCGGGGTGTAATCTCCTTAAGCCTTGGTAAAGAGAGTGGGGGCGGGTTAAAACGCGCGCATTGTAGCAAAAGCTCATTTTGCGTAAATGTTATTTGTATTATGACTACACAATTTTATCTATCGTTAAAAACAAAACAACCGCCTGTAGGTTATGATGATCTACAGGCGGTTGTCGAGTTTATCGTTGCCACTCTATCTGGAGTGACTTGTACTGCTACCGTGTTGGCAGCTGCTAGTTGCCGGCACGCAATGCAGCCTGCGCCGCAGCCAGTCGGGCAATTGGCACACGGGGTGGAGAGCAGCTCACATACTGGAGCCCCAGGTTGTGACAGAAGTCGATCGAACTTGGGTCACCGGCATGCTCGCCACAAATACCCAGCTTAAGGTCCGGGCGGGTCTGCTTGCCGTTAGCGACAGCAAACTGCATCAGTTTGCCAACACCGGTTTTGTCGAGACTGGCAAAGGGGTTCTTGCTATAGATTTCCTTCCTCTGGTACTCGTCATAGAACAAGCCCATATCGTCTCGGCTCAGGCCCAGGGTAGTCTGTGTCAGGTCGTTGGTGCCGAAGCTGAAGAACTCCGCCTGTTCAGCGATTTCATCAGCGGTAATGGCGGCACGAGGCACTTCAACCATGGTGCCGACCAGATAGTCGATTGTAACGCCTTTGTCTTTCATGACCTGTTCAGCGACGCGGCGAACCACTTTTAACTGGTCTGCCAGTTCCGCTTTGAAGCCAACCAGCGGAATCATGATTTCCGGGTTCACTTCAGTGCCATCGTTGGTCTTGATTTCAGCAACCGCTTCAAATACGGCCTGAACCTGCATCTCGGTAATTTCCGGGTAGAGGATGCCCAGACGGCAGCCGCGACAGCCCAGCATCGGGTTCTCTTCATGCAACGCCTTGATGCGGTCGATGACGAACTCTAACGGCAGGCCAAGTTTGTCAGCCAGCTGGCGCCGGACAGCATCGTCATGCGGCAGGAATTCGTGCAGTGGTGGATCCAGCAGTCGAATGGTGACAGGGCGGTCGCCCATGGCACGGAACAGGCCGACAAAGTCCTGGCGTTGCATCGGCAACAGTTTTTTCAGGGCTTCGCGACGCTGGACACCATCTACTGCCAGAATCATCTGGCGCATATCGTCAATGCGGCTGCCTTCGAAGAACATGTGCTCTGTGCGGCACAAACCGATACCTTCAGCGCCGAATGCCACAGCCTGTTCAGCCATCGCTGACGTATCGGCATTGGTGCGAATACGCAGGGTACGGAACTCGTCTGACCAGTCCATTACGGTTTGGAAAAGCTGATAAGTATAGCTTTCTTCCGCCTTCAGGGTGCCTTCCAGAACGCGCTTCACTTCTGAATCGGCGCTTTCGATCAGACCTTCATATACGGAGCCTGTGGTGCCGTTAATGGAGATGTAATCGCCTTCTTTCAACGTCACGCCATTCGCTACCAGCGTTTTCTTCTCGTAGTTGATGGTGATGTCACCAGCACCACAAACGCAGACTTTACCTAACTGTCGGGCAACCAGTGCAGCGTGAGAGGAAACACCACCACGCGTGGTCAGAATGCCTTGTGAATGCAGCATGCCTTTCAGGTCATCCGGTGATGTTTCAGAGCGGCACAGAATGACTTTATTACCTTTGCGTGCTTCAATTTCAGCCTGGGCTGCGGTGAAAGCAATGCGGCCAGTAGCTGCACCAGGGCCTGCTGGCAGACCGCCACAAATTTTCTTGGCGGCTTCTTGCGCTTCCGGGTCAAAGACCGGAACCAGCAAGGTGTCGACAGACTCAGCTGGAATCATCAGCAACGCCGTTTTCTGGTCGATCAGGCCTTCTTTGTTCATTTCTACCGCAATACGGATCGCTGCCAGGCCGGTGCGCTTGCCGTTACGGGTCTGCAGGATGAAGAGTCGACCACCTTCAATCGTGAACTCAAAGTCCTGCATGTCTTTAAAGTGCTCTTCCAGGCGGGCCCGGACTTTCTCCAGGTCAGCGAAGTTCTCAGGCAGTTCGTCTGCCATTTCCGCGATAGCCTTTGGGGTGCGAACACCGGCAACAACATCTTCGCCCTGGGCATTGGTCAGGTATTCACCATAAAACACTTTCTCGCCACTGGCGGGATCGCGTGTAAAGGCAACACCGGTGCCGCTGTCATTGCCAGCGTTACCGAATACCATGGCCTGAACGTTGACGGCTGTGCCCCATTCTGCCGGAATACCGTACTGCTGCCGGTAAAGAATGGCGCGCTCGTTTTTCCATGAACCGAATACGGCACCAACAGCGCCCCACAGTTGATCATAGGCATCTTGCGGGAATTCAGATCCGGTTTCCCTGGCGATCAGCGCTTTGTATTTGACGACCAGCTCTTTCAGCTCGTCTTCAGTCAGCTCATTATCCTGCGCTTTACCAGCGGCTTTTTTGGTCTCTTCCAGAATAACGTGGAAGGGATCCTCGGACTCTTCATTGGCAGCTTCAACACCCATGACGACATCGCCGTACATCTGGATGAAGCGCCGGTAACAGTCCCAGGCGAAACTTGGGTTGCCGGAGATCTTGGCCAGACCTTCCACCGTTTCGTCATTAAGGCCGAGGTTGAGGATGGTATCCATCATTCCAGGCATGGAATCGCGTGCACCTGAGCGTACAGAAACCAGCAACGGGTTGGCGGCATCGCCAAACCCACGGCCCATCTGTTCTGCAACGCTCTGGATGGCCTGCTTTACATCTTCAGCTAAAGAAGCAGGATAGGTGCGATCATGATCATAAAAGTAAGTACAGACTTCTGTGCTGATGGTAAAACCGGGAGGCACTGGCAAACCGATGGATGCCATTTCGGCCAGGTTGGCTCCTTTACCGCCGAGCAGCTCACGCATAGTTGCGTTGCCGTCGGTTTGGCTACCGAAGTTGTAGACAAATTTCTGGGTGGTGGGTTGTGCTTTCGCTGTGCTGGTATCAGACATCTGTTTCATGTTCCCGCATTCTTAATCAGCAATTGAACTTTTTAGGGGCGCCGTCCACTTTGGCGAGGTGCCGAAGGATATAGTAAGTCTGGCCTAAAATCCAGCAAATGGCTAAGAAAATTGGTAGTGAAAGTGCAACGAACTGTCGTGAAGTCGCGGCGATTGGCTGCTAATTCGCTACCATTGTAGTAATACTACAAAAATATAGAGCGCCCGCTCGGTTTAAGGCTTTTCCGTGACTTTGGCCAGGCTTTTCAGTGATTGCAGTAAATCGACAGGTAGCGGGAATACGATTGTCGAATTCTTTTCGCCAGCAATCTCGGTCAGTGTCTGCAGGTACCTTAGCTGCAGAGATTCAGGTTGGCCGGATAATTGTCGGGCGGCTTCTACAAGCTTTTGTGATGCCTCAAACTCACCAGCGGCATGAATGATCTTGGCGCGTCGCGCCCGCTCTGCTTCGGCTTGCTGGGCGATGGCACGGATCATACTCTCGTCTATGTCTACGTGCTTGATCTCGACGTTGGAGACCTTGATTCCCCAGTTATCGGTTTGCTGATCAAGAATTTCCTGTATGTCAGCGTTCAGCCTTTCCCGTTCAGAGAGCAGTTCGTCCAGTTCGTGCTGGCCCAGTACCGACCGCAGTGTGGTTTGCGCCAACTGGCCGGTGGCTTCCATGAAATTCTCGACATTGATAATGGCTTTCTGCGGGTCCACTACCCGGAAATACAGCACGGCATTCACTTTGACAGAGACGTTGTCACGAGTGATAAGGTCTTGCGAAGGAATATCCCAGACAGCCGTTCTCAGGCTGATCTTGTCGATTTGCTGCAGGCCGGGGATAACCATGATAAGTCCGGGGCCTTTGACTTTGTAGTAACGCCCCAGCATGAAGATGACGCCGCGTTCGTACTCTTTTAGTATCTTGAACGTCGCGACAAAGAAGGCGGCAACAACCGCGATGCTAATCAGAATAAAAGGCTCCATGTTTCTTCTCCTTCTTCAGGGTGAAAAGACTGCGGGTATCAGGGCCTCAGAATATCAGCGAATTACCCGAACGATATGCCAGGGTTGGGCTTGGTGTTTTTATGTGGCACGATCTTTTTTGGCAATATACAGGGTTAACCCCTCTACCCGTGTCACTGTTATATGCTCGCCCCGTTGCACTGGCTGGTTACTGACAGCTTGCCCTGTAATTGCACTGCCCCTTGTCGCTGGAAGTCTTCCAGGGCGACGGCTGACTGGCCGATCATGTGTTCTACGCCACTGGCCGGTGGCTGTTTTCTCGCTTTCAGTGCTGACCACAGGACCAGCGCCATTAGCGCGCCTGTTGAGACTGTCGTGGCAGCAATTAGCGCGCGGGATATTTGCCAGGCCGGTTCTGCGGTATCGATGAGCAGGAATGAACCCAGTAAAAATGCCAGCAATCCACCCGCTCCGAGCACGGCAATGCCCGGTGTCAGCAACTCGGCGCAAAGCAGTACCAGCCCCAGCACCATCAGGCTGGCACCAGCATAGTTCACCGGCAGTAACGACAGACCGTATGAGGCTAATACCAGGCAGATCACCCCCAGTATGCCACCAAGGGCGATGCCGGGGCTGTAAAACTCGAGAATAATGCCGTAAAAGCCAATGGTCAGGAGCAAGTAAGCGATGTTTGGCTGGGCGACAAAAGCGAGCAGGTCGTCTCGCCAGTCGGTTTCGCGGGGCTCGATCACGGCATTGCCCAGGTCGAGTGAGAGCGTTGAGCCGTTTTTTTCAACCGACTGGCCATTAAGTGTGGAAATCAGGTCGGGCAGGGAGTCTGCTACCAGATCGATCAGGCCGTTAATCAACGCTTCGTCGGCCGTGAAGCTGCTGCCATCTGTAATTGCGGTCACTGCGATGTCGGCATTTCGGTCCTGGCGAGCAGCCAGAGTGCGCATATAGGCAGAGGCATCGCTAATGACTTTGCGGGCAACATTGTTTTCAGGGTCGTTGGCATTAACCGGTGTGGCTGCTCCCATATTACTGGTGCTCGACATAACGGCAACATCGCTTGCCATCATGATGAACATACCGGCGCTGGCGGCTCTGGCGCCAGCCGGGGCGACCCAGGTGATTACCGGAACAGGTGCCTGGAGTATCGTGTTTACGATTTGCCTCATGGCCTGATCAAGGCCCCCGGGGGTGTTGATTTGCAAAATAATGGCAGCGGTGTTGCTGTTGGTGTTGGCAAATTGCCGGGCAACAAAGTCGGCTGTCGCTGGTCCGATGGGCCCTTGAACAGGGATTAGCGGGATGGTTGATGAGCTTTGGGCGGGGGCTGGCTCAGATTGTGCCCATGAAATTGATGACGGCTTAGTGAAAAGCAGTAAAAAAAGTGCAAACAGGCAGAAAAAAAGTTTGCTGCCATTGGCGCTGTTTTTGCGGGAAAGGCTAACCATTAACATAAATGCTCGCTCGGTAATGCCTGTAATATCAATATAGTACGCTTATAAATTAACAGAGTCGAATGGGCTGATCTGAAAAATCTAACGCTTGCTCGACACACTTTGTTGCAAAAATAGGGTGGCAAGCGTTGTACTCGCTGAAAAACTTGGTTTACGATCCATCGCAATGCTGATTGATAGACATGACGCAGAAACGACAGAAAAGGTGATGGGGTAGTTCGCTACGACTCAAGTGAAGAATTCACCATCACTTAACCCTGCGGGAGGAATTCCATAATGATGAAGAAAATCGGTTTATCCGCGATTATCGCGACAACAGCTGCATTCAGCTTGCAAGCTAACGCAGCTGATCCGCTGACAGAAATCAAGCCCATCGACGCTGAGTGGCAGTATAACGGTTCAGAGCCTGACTACGTTGTAGACGTACCTAGCTTCACTGTACCTGCTACTGGTGTTATCGACTACATCGATTCAGTAATTCCACTGGAGTTCGGTGAAGACAAGTGGGTAAAAGCTGTTCAGTTTATCCCAGGCGATAAGCGCGTACTGCACCATCTGCTGTCATATGTAGTAGCTGATGACGCTGGCGGCCGTGAAGGCATGCTGGACGAAACAGTTAACGATCCGCGTCGTGAATTCCTGGAAGGTTATGCGCCAGGTAAAGAGTATGCAACGTCATACCCAGACAACACTGGTATCTTCGTACCAGAAGGTTCTGCACTGCGCATGAGCATCCACTACACGTCTTTCGGTCAGGAAACTGTCGACAGCACACGTGTTGGTCTGTGGTTCTTCGACAAGGCTGAAGAGCCAGATTTCGAATACCACACTTACTCAGTGGCTACGCCTATGAACCAGATCGAAATCCCTGCTGGTGATTTCGAGCACGAAGCTGCAGCAAGCCATGTCTTCGAAAAAGACATCGTATTGCACGGTTTCCGCGCTCACATGCACTATCGTGGTAAGTCAATGTCAGCACGAGTTGTTTACCCTGATAACACTGTTGAAGAAATCATCAATATTCCTAACTACAACTTCGCTTGGCAGCCTACTTACCAGACTGACGAGCCAATGGTTCTGCCAGCCGGTTCGCGCGTAGTAGTAGAAGGTCTGTTTGACAACTCTGAGTACAACCTGGGTGTTCCGGATCCAACCGTAAACGCCATGGGCGGCCTGCAGAGCTGGGAAGAAATGTTCATCGGTTACTTCTCTTACCACGATTACGTACCTGAGTAATCGTCAATCAGAAGTTATTGATTGAGCAGCACAACAACAAAAAAGGGCTGCTTCCATGAGAAGCAGCCCTTTTTGTTTGTCCTGACATTAAATATGCCTGGCTGTGACAGTGTTTGAAGATAATTGTCATAAGTTTGCGCCAGGTTAAGGATTTCCGGATTTAGGTGTTGTAGAATTTGACTGCTTTGGAACATATGTTGAGAATATGGACCAAAGAAGAACAATAAATTATAAATGCCGCTGAGCTGACCTGCGCCGCTAGCGTAGGTGTTCCGCAGAAGTATCCAGAGAGAGTTATGAGGGTTTGTTCACCATGAAAAAATTTAGTTTGCTGGCACTATTCTCTTTAGCTGCCGCTTTCAGCTTTAACGCACAAGCTGCTGATCGAGTCGGCGATTTCTTCCTGATCGACGACGAAGGTAAAGGTCATCAACTCAGCAAGTATGCATTCAATAAGGCTGTTGTTATTGTATCTCAGCAAAACGGTTGTACTGACAACCAGCAAAACATTGCTCGTTACAAGCAACTGCGTACTAACTTCGATCACCGTGGCGTCAGCTTCGTGATGCTGAATGCATCAGATGAAGATAGCCGTGAGGACATCATTGCCGAAGAAGCGGTCTGGAACTATGACCTGCCGATTATGGACGATGATTCTCAATTGGTAGCTGAATCACTGGGTATTGAGAAAGCTGGTCAGGTCGTTGTTGTTGACCCTGAGCGTATGAGCGTTCTGTACCGTGGTCCAATGCCTGCACAGTGGGCGCGTGCGCCTCTGGGTGAAGTGCTGGAAGCCATTCTAGCTGACGGTGCTGACAGCCGTGACATGGAAACTGTAAATGTTGACATGGAAACCGCTGAAGGTTGTGCTGTTGAGTTCCCAACGCGTGATGCACACCTGGCTGACGTGCCTGATTATGAAACAGAAGTTGCACCGATCCTGATCGAGCGTTGCACTGGCTGTCACGTCGAAGGCGGTATTGGTCCGTTCGCGATGAACAGCCACATGATGATTCAGGGCTGGAGCCCAATGATCAAAGAAGTGATCATGACGAATCGTATGCCTCCAATGCAGGTAGATCCCACAGTTAAAACCTGGGTTAACTCAGGCAACTTCCCAATCGAAGAGCGTCAAACACTGATTCACTGGATCAATGCGGGCTCTCCTCGAAACTAAGTTAGCTTTGCTTGAGTCGCCTTGCTGGTAACCAATAAAGGCAATTCGACCAAGAGTGTGATTTAAAAGGCCAGCTGTTTTAACAGCTGGCCTTTTTATTTGCCATTTTTGAACACCTGATTTACGATCAGCTTAGCTGCAAGGCAGTCTGTGTGCAGCTTCTGATTGTACACTCAGGAGAAAATAATAATGAAATCAAAGAGTTTGACTGCTGTAATGGCTGCTATGGCCATGTCAGTCAGTGGTGCGGCACTGGCCGGTGTTGACCCGCTGACAGAGATCCAACCCCCGCAGAGTGAGTGGACCTACAATGGCACTCAGCCTGATCACATTGTCGAAGTGCCCAGCTTTACTGTTCCCGCTACAGGTGTCATTGACTATATTGACTCTGTTATTCCGCTGGAATTTGAAGAGGAGAAATGGGTCAAGGCTGTACAGTTTATCCCGGGCGACAAGCGCGTGCTTCATCACCTGTTATCTTATGTCGTGGCTGAAGAAGCGGCAGCTGATGGTGTGATTGATGAGGCCGATAATGATCCGCGACGTGAATTCCTGGAAGGCTATGCGCCGGGTAAGGAATATGCGACGCAGTTTCCGGAAGGGACAGGCCTTCGTGTGCCAGTTGATTCTGCGATACGTATGAGTATCCATTACACCTCATTTGGCCAGGAAACTGTCGACAACACCAAGGTTGGTCTCTGGTTCTATGAGGAAGATGAGGAGCCTAGCCTGGATTTCCGCACTTACTCTGTTTCAGCGAATGGCAAGGATCGTTTGCACATTCCTGCCGGTGCAATGAATCATGAGATGGCGGCAAGTCACGTGTTTGAGGATGATATTCTGCTATATGGCTTCCGCGCACACATGCACTACCGTGGTAAGTCCATGAGTGCACGTGTTATTTATCCGGACAATTCCGTCGAAGATATCATCAACGTTGCCAATTACAATTTTGCCTGGCAGCCTACATATCGTATTGATGAGCCAATTGCCCTGCCTGCCGGTTCGCGTGTGGTTGTAGAGGGGTTGTTCGACAACTCTGAATACAATTTAGGTAATCCGGACCCCACGGTGCCAGCCATTGGCGGCCCTCAGAGCTGGGAGGAGATGTTTATCGGGTATTTCTCATATACCGATATGCCTGAATAAAGTATCTATATATATCAGTTAAGTAGCGCCGCCCTGGATGTAAACGCCAGGGCGGCGTTTTTGCAGGTAACACAATGTTGCAAAATCACTGCCTCTGCACTTGTGCGACAGATTAATCTGATCTAGTCTGAAATCGACATTAAATGTATGAACCCATATGTACTGGAGTAGAGGAGCAGTGAAAATGAAAAAAACGAGTCTGACTGCTGCCATGCTGTTTGCATCCGCTGCGTTTGCATCGGTTGCTAATGCGGGAGTAGACCCTCTGACGGAAGTCAAACCAATGGATAGCGAGTGGACCTATGATGGTACCGCGCCTGATTATGTAGTGGATGTTCCGTCATTCACTGTACCGGCGACCGGTGTCATCGATTACATTGACTCTGTTATCCCGCTTGAGTTTGAAGAAGAGAAGTGGGTCAAGGCAGTCCAATTTATCCCTGGTGACAAACGAGTATTACACCACTTGTTGTCTTATGTCGTAGCTGATGAGCCGGAATCCCATGAAGGGATGCTGGACGAGGCTGAAAACGACCCACGTCGTGAGTTCCTGGAAGGCTATGCGCCGGGTAAGGAATATGCGACTCAATATCCAGAAGGAACAGGTATCAAAGTGCCTGTGGACTCTGCACTGCGCATGAGCATCCACTACACTTCATTCGGTCAGGAAACTGTCGACAACACGAAAGTGGGTCTGTGGTTCCACGACGAAGCTGATGCTGAGTCTGCTCTGGAATATCACACACACTCAGTGTCTCCGGGTAACCGAACAGAGAATATCCAGATTCCTGCGGGCGCCATGAACCATGAAATGGCTGCAACGCATGTGTTTGAAGAGGATATTATGCTGTACGGCTTCCGAGCGCACATGCACTATCGCGGTAAAGCGATGGCAGCACGCGTTATCTATCCGGATAACACAACAGAAGACATTATTAATGTCCCTAACTACAACTTTGCCTGGCAGCCAACTTATCAAATGGATGAGCCTATTATGTTGCCAGCCGGCTCACGCGTAGTTGTTGAAGGTCTGTTCGACAACTCTGAGTACAACCTGGGCGTGCCGGATCCAACCGTGACAGCCATGGGTGGTTTGCAAAGTTGGGAAGAAATGTTCATCGGTTACTTCTCATATACCGATGTCCCTGAGTAAACTGGGGTAAGGACTGATTCGTCGATTATGACTTGAAATCAGTCCCCTCTAGCAGTAAAAAAGAGGCTGCTTCTGTACAGGAGCAGCCTTTTTTTATAACCGCCATTCATGGCGGTTACCCTTTGGGTTGTCATAGTGCAACGTGAACAACAAGGAAACCAGTCATGACGCAAGTCCCATCCATGGACGCAATGCTCAAACCTTTCGAATCCACTAAATTATCCCTGAAAAACCGTCTTGTCATGGCGCCTATGACGCGTCAGTTTTCGCCGGGTGGTGTGCCAAATCAGTTGGTAGTTGATTATTATCGGCGCCGGGCTGAAGGTGATGTGGGTTTAATCATTACCGAAGGCACCACAGTCGATCACCCTGCGGCCTCATTTGACGACAAAATCCCCAATTTTCATAGTGAAGAAGCCCTGGCCGGGTGGAAAAAGGTAGTGGATGCGGTTCATGAAGCTGGCGGCAAGATTGCCCCGCAGCTATGGCATGTAGGTTGTGCCCGTAAACCTGGTACAGGACCGCACCCCGAGCACCCGACTGCAACTCCCTCAGGCTATGCGTTACCGGATAAAAAAGTCGGTGAGCCCCTGACAGCAGAAGAGATTGACGGCATCGTTCGTGCTTTTGCCACGGCTGCCGGTAAAGCAAAAGCTATTGGCTTCGATGCGGTTGAGGTGCATGGCGCACATGGCTACCTGGTTGATGATTTCCTTTGGGAAGGTTTGAACAAGCGGGACGATCGCTATGGTGGCTCTATGGCAGGCAGAAGCACCTTTGCTGCTGATATAGTGGCAGCTATTCGTGCAGAAGTCGGTGAAGATTTCCCGATTATTTTCCGCTTTTCGCAGTGGAAACAACAGGACTACACGGCCAAACTGGCCCAGTCACCAGAAGAGCTTTTTGATGTCCTGTATCCTATTTCCGAGGCTGGCGTGGATATTTTTCACTGCAGCACGCGTCGATTCTGGGAGCCAGAGTTTGAAGGCTCTGACCTGAATCTCGCGGGTTGGACAAGAAAACTATTGGGCAAACCTGTTATTACGGTCGGCAGCGTCAGCCTGAATGAAGAGTTTATCTCCACCTTTCAGGGTGGGTCGGCTGAAACGGCTGATATCAATGATCTGGTTAATCGTCTTGCTGCCAATGAGTTTGATCTTGTGGCTGTTGGGCGGGCGCTGATTGCCAATCCGGACTGGTTGCATACTGTGACTTCGGGTAGCCAGAATAAACTCAGGTCATTTGACAAAAGCTTGCTGGCGGAGCTGGTATAAAACAACAACATTTGGGGGATTTATGTTTGAACGTCTGGCTGAGAAGCTGAATCTGAGTGCGATACCACAGATTTTTTTCTCCGCAGCGGCATTCGTTATTGTGTTTGTCTGTGCAGCAATTCCGCTGCACGAACAATTCGCAGAATTTTTTGGTGCGATTGGCGGGTTCACTTTTCGATATTTTGGCTGGCTTTATGTAGCGACAGTATCCTGCCTGCTGATGTTTCTGGTCTGGGTAGCATTCAGCCGGTTTGGCGGGATGAAGCTCGGGCGCAATGATGAGGAACCTGAGTATAGCTCAACTACATGGTTTGCCATGCTCTTTGCGGCAGGAATCGGGACCATTCTGATGTTCTGGGGGGTGGCTGAGCCCTTGTCACACTTTGCCAACCCGCCTCTGGCCGGTATCGAACCGCAGACAATCGATGCCGCGAAACATGCGATGAACATCGCCCTATACCACTTTGCCTTGCATACCTGGACAATTTTCACGCTACCGGCGCTTGCCATTTCATACTTCACCTATCGAAAAAATCTGCCCATGCGTATCAGCAGTATTTTTTACAGTGTGCTGGGTGACCGGGTATTTGGGCCGATAGGCTGGGCAATCGATGTTATTGCTCTGGTAGGGACGCTGTTCGGTGTCGCTGTGTCAGTCGGGCTGGGTACACTTCAACTGAACAGTGGTTTGAATCACGTGCTGGGTGTGCCGGTTGGTGCAACATCACAGATTATCATCATTGCCGTTATTACGATTATTGCCACGATCTCAGTCGCACTTGGGCTGGATAAAGGGATTAAGCGACTCTCCGAGTTCAATATTGGTATCGCCTTGTTCGTCATGCTGTTCATCTGGATTTGTGGGCCAACTTTGTTCATTACCTCCGGTATTGTGCAGAATTTTGGTAATTACATGCAGAATCTGCCCTGGATGGCGTTCTGGACAGAGGCTTACCAGGGAACCAGCTGGCAACAAAGCTGGACGGTATTTTACTGGGCCTGGACGATAGCCTGGGCGCCATATGTCGGTATCTTCATCGCTCGTATTTCCAGGGGGCGGACAATCAGGCAGTTTGTCATAGGTTCTCTGGGGGCACCCTCGCTATTTTCACTGGTGTGGTTTTCGGTGTTTGGGCTGGCAGCTATGGACCTGGAACTCAATCAAGGGGTGGATCTTGTTACCCAGGTGCAGGCAGATGTGTCGATTGCGCTGTTTGAGTTTCTGTCCAATTATCCGATGGCAACACTCATGTCGCTGTTAGGACTTATCGTTATCATTATCTTCCTGACCACGTCGGCTGATTCAGCGGCATTGGTGGTTGACCAGTTGTCCCGAAGTAACTTGCAGGTCAGCAAAACCGGGCAGCGTGTATTCTGGACATTCATGCTGGGGGCTGTGGCTGGAACGCTGATGCTGGGCGGTGGTCTGCCAGCGCTGCAGAATGTGATTACCGCGCTGGGGTTCCCGTTTTGTGTGCTGCTGGTCTTCATGGCCTGGGCCATGAAGCGAAGTTTGCAGAAGGATTATGAGGAAGAGCGGCTGATGGCCGAAGAAACAGCTCAGGACGCCCGGATTAACCAGGCCCGGTGAATTTTCGGATTGCGCTGAAAATCCTTATCGATGCTGGGTCGGCTGTAGTCTTCGACATTCCAGGTCTCCGAGACCTGGGAGTCGAGGCGGAACTTCCGCATATTATTGGAGAAGATCAGCAGACCGCCCTCTCTCAGTAATCCCATGCAGGTCTCGATCAGGCTGACGTGGTCACGCTGGATATCCAGGTCGTGGTCTGTCCGCTTTGAGTTCGAGAACGTGGGTGGGTCCAGGAAAATGATGTCAAAGCGATCCTTACAGGTCTTCAGCCACTGCTGGCAATCAGCTTCCACCAATTGATGCTGCTTTAAAGACAGGTTGTTTAATGCCAGGTTTCTGCCAGCCCAGTACAGGTATTTCTTGGACAGGTCGACGCTGACTGAGCGGCTGGCACCGCCTAGTGCCGCCTGTATCGTGACTGACCCGGTGTAGCAAAACAGGTTGAGTAACGACTTGTCTTTGGCCAGTTTGCGGACCAGTCGCCTCAATGGGCGATGATCCAGGAACAGGCCGGTATCCAGGTATTGGTGCAGATTGACATATAGCTGTGCACCGTATTCATCGACAATCAGGTCTGAGCCTGACTGTTCCTGGGGCTGGTACTGGTTGCTGCCTTTTTGTCTCTCCCGAACTTTCAGGCTGATGTCAGTCGCAGGTATTTCCAGTGCCTGCTCGGTGGCGAGCAGTGCCTGACGACGGCGTATTGCTGCGTCAGCCGCATTAACGGTTGCCGGCGGGGCATATTCTTGTAAGTGAACGCTTACCTTTCCTTTAATGTCCGTATAGATATCCAGTGCAAACGAAAATTCAGGGATGTCGGCATCGTAGAGGCGGTAGCAGGTAATTTTTTGCTGACGTGCCCATTTGCCAATGTTCTTGATGTTCTTGCGCAAGCGGTTATAAAACATCTGGCCCTGCTCATCCAGCGCCTGAGCGGGGACGATTTTGCCCTGGTCGGCAGCATTACGTTGCTGCTTGTAAATGCTGTCTTCGCTGACATTGAATAACAACAGACGAGCTGGCAGCGGGCCATTGAACATGGCGTATTGTTTATGGCTGTGGAGCCCCAGCAATTTGCCCCATTCCGGGCGAGCTGTAAAAACTGCGGCCTGCTGTCCAAGCGCAGTGCGCTGAATGACCTGGCCAAGGCGGTTGTATAGCGCCATTACCTCTTCTTCTTCACCAAGGCGCTGTGCGTATGGTGGGTTAGTAACGACTAACTCCGCTTTACGGTCTTGTGGTATCTCGTCAATGGCGTCAGAACTGAACTCGACCTGATCCCAGACGTCGGCACGCTCGGCATTGCGGCGAGCCATGCCAATGACGCGTAAATCCTGGTCACTGCCGTATGCTTGGCCGTCCCAGTTGCGACCCGCTTCCCGGCGAGCTTCGGCCTGGGCACGGATGCTGGATTCGATTTCGTGGTTGTGAAGCTTCCAGGTAGACAGCCCACCTACCCGGATCAGACCGGGGGCGACATCCATTGCCATCAGCAATGCTTCGATGATCAGGGTGCCAGCACCACACATGGGGTCGAAAATGCGTACGCCAGGTTGTTGGCTGAGTTCTGCCCACCCCGAGCGAATCAATATGGCGGCGGCCAGTGTTTCCTTCATCGGTGCATCGCCTTGCTCAAGGCGGTAACCACGACGGTGCAGTGAGCTTCGTGTTAATTCTACGCCAAGCAGCACACGACCTTTTTTGAGCACAGCATGAACGCGAAGTGGTGGGTTTTGCGTTTCCACTTCAGGTCGGGTTAAGCCAGCTTCGGTAAACTGGTCAACAATGGCATCTTTAACGCGCTGGGCGACAAACCGGGTATGACGCAGAGCCGGCGTTGTACCTGCAGCGCTGACAGCGAAACGGGCACCTGGCTCCATATGATCGGTCCACTGGATAGCCAGCGTAGCGTCATAGAGGTTGTCAGCGTCACTGACCGGGGCCTCCGCCAGTGTGGCGATGACCCGGTTAGCAATTCTTGAGTACATGGTAACGCTGTAAGCAACGTCCAGGGTTCCGCTGAAGTAGACACCGGCAACGGTTGGTCTGATGTCTTCAGCTGCAAACTGCTCCAGCTCGCTGGCCAGTAATGGTTCCAGGCTCTTTGCGCAGGTGGAGAAAAAGGTATATGTGATGGCAGGATTCATGCGCGCATGATACTACGTTCAGTGGCTGATTTGTCGGCTTAAATTGCTGTTGTAGAGAATAAGTCAGCCCGGATAGCTGTCAGATCAGTCCAGAGACCAACAGTCTCCTTCTTGATTGCTGCCTGTGGCGCCGTGCTATGCTCTGTCATCGGTTAAAACCAGCTAAGTGAAGTGTGTGTATGGAAGTTATGAAAGTAAGGTTTCTTGTCAGTCTGATCGGGTGTGTTTTCTCATCTGTGGTGAATGCCCAGGTAGCGCCTGCATCAGATGAGGCCAGTCAAAATGATACGCCAACACCAATGGAGTTGCAGGAGGATGTGGAAACCGTCCCAGCAGCGCCTGGTGTCAATTTCAGCGGTACTGGCTTGCCATTGAATGAATTGCATGAGGGCGAGTTGGTAACGAGCCATCCGCAGATGGGAGATGGTACCTACGCAGACTGTTATCAGTTTGAAGCCACTGAAGGAAAGTCTTACCAGTTTACGCTGCGTTCAGACGACTTCAACGCCTACCTGCTGGTTGGGGCCGGGTTTTGCCAGGATGTACTGCTGCAATATGAGAACGACAATTTTGAGGAAGGCAGCTCTGATGCACGGGTCTCCATGACGGCGGAATACCCATTTTACTCGGTTTACATTAATACCTTTGCGCCCGGCGAGGCCGGTGAGTACACCATGCTGATCGAGCAGATTGACGAGCTGCCAGCCGAAGCGGCAGGCAGCTGAGTTCAAGTTAGGATTTTCCCATCCATTTTACTTCGTACAGATCCAGGCGCTGATCTTTGGCGTTGGTGACCGAGCCTTCGTGGCGTAGCTGGGCAAGCTTGTCGAGATCGAGGTCGGCCACCAGGGCCATCTCAGTGTTGGGTGTGCTTTCAGTAATCACCGCGTCGTGTGGAAACATGATATCTGACGGTGAGTACACGGCCGATTCTGCATACTGAATGTCGACATTGTGAACCTGAGGCAGGTTGCCGACACTACCGCCGATGGCGACATAGCATTCGTTTTCGATCGCTCGTGCCTGGGCGCAGCGTTGCACGCGCAGAAAGCCGTTTTTGGTGTCTGTCCAGAAAGGCACGAACAGAATATCCATACCCTGGCGAGCCAGCAGTCGCGAAAGCTCCGGGAACTCCACGTCATAGCAGATCAGGATGCCGATGCGTCCCGCATCGGTTTCAAACACTTTTAGTTTGTCGCCACCATCAATCACCCAGTCACGACGTTCGTGTGGTGTGATATGCAGTTTGTCCTGGTAATCCACGGTGCCATCGCGGCGGCAGAGATAAGCCCTGTTCAGTAAGAGTTCACCTTCGGTAACCGGAATAGAGCCGGCAATGATGTTGATGTTGTAAGTGATAGCGAACTCTGACAGAGATTCGATAGTGCGTTCGGCAAACGTCGACAGGAAACGAATCGCTTCAAACTGATTGCCCTGATCACCAAGTCCCATGAGCGGAGCATTGAAAAATTCCGGGAAAAGCACAAAGTCAGCCTGATAATCAGCAAAGGTATCGACGAAGTACTCAACGTGCGACAGCCAGTCTTCGAACGATTTGCTCAGGCGCATCTGCCACTGCAGGATGCCTACCCGGACCACTGATTTGCGGTGCTGGCTCAGATCATCCCAATCCGGCTCATAGAGAATGTTATTCCATTCCAGCAAAGTGGCGTAGCCCTGGGATTTTTCATCCTGAGGGTTGTAGTCTTTCAGTAGCCGTTTGACCTCAAAGTCATTAGCCAGCTGGAAGCTCAGAATAGGGTCGTGAATATCCTTTCGGTCTACCGCAGCGATGTAGTCAGTCGGCGAAATATCGTCAACATACTTGTGGTAGTTGGTGATCCGTCCACCGGCCAGGATGGCGCGCATATTCAGATTTCGGCAGATTTCCTTGCGAGCGTCATACAGGCGTCTGCCCAGACGCAAATCGCGATACTCTGGATCAACAAACAAGTCCATGCCATACAGAGCATCACCTTCGGGGTCGTGCTTCATCTGTTCCCGGCGACCAATCAGATCGTCATAGGTGTGTTGGCGGCTGAACCGGTCGTAGTTGCACTGAATGGTGAGCGCGGCGGCAATAAGATGCCCTGAGTCTTCGATAACTACCTGACCTTCGGGGAATTCCCGGATTAGTCGTTTGATCGAGGCTGCTGGCCAGGCGCCGCCAATATCGGGGTAAATGGTCTCCATCAGGTGGGCAAGCTGGGGGTAGTCATCCAGCGTGAGATTACGAAGTTTCAGACGAACATCTGAGGGGGATTCATCGCTCATATACAAACATGCCTGTATCTAAATAAGTCGGGATCAATTCGAGAATAAGCTGAGATAGTCATGTGCATAAAATATCAGAAAAGGAATGTGACGGCAGTGGCAATCTGCTGTTTAAAACTGACACAAAATAGGCAGGGGTTGGCCTGTGGACTTTACTAAGGCGTCTGCGGTATTCTCTGAGTTCCTTCCGTGAATCTGTTTAGGCGGGTTCAGCAGGTAGTATACATCCTGAGATTGATCAAGATCGGGGTATCCGGGTGATTGCACCTGGTGCCAGCAGAAGGCTCCGCTCTACGAGGAACAAGAAAACCACAAAGCCAGAACTAAGAATCCGGCTTGATGAGGAGAGTGCAAGTGAAGATAAAAAGTAAACATTTGGCAGACGGCTTGCGTCGTATGTCGGCAGCCGCAGCGGTTGTCGGTATGGCGGTGGCAACGCCTGCACTGGTGTCTGCACAGGAATCCATTGACTGGCTGACGCTTGGTTCGGATTACGCACACACCCGTTACATCCCTGCCAGCGAAATCAACGCTGATAACTTTGAAAATCTGGAAACCGCCTGGGTATGGGACGGTTCCAGCTTTAACGCCAGCAGCGGCCGGGCAACCCCCAGCTACATCGATGGCATCCTGTACACGGTAGCTGGTGACCGACGTCACGTGGTAGCGATTGAGCCACAGACGGGTGAGACTATCTGGTCCTATCGCGAGCCACACACCTTCCGTTATGAATATTCCATGCGTAAGGACTACGGCAAGGGTGTTGCTTACAGTGAAGTAGACGGCCGCGGTGTGATCTACATCGTCAGCCCTGGCTTCTTCCTGACTGCACTGGACGCCAAAACAGGCGCTCCTCTGGAAGATTTCGGTCATGAGATCGGTGTAGAAGGCTTCCCGGATACCGGTGTTGTCGATCTGCAGAAGATCATTGCCGAGCACAATGGCTACGAGTTTGATCCTTACTACGGCATTCCGCTGGAAGAAGGCTACATCACAAGCTCTTCACCACCCATCGTGGTTAATGACACAGTTGTGGTAGGTAACTCTGCTGAGCAGGGCTACAACCAGACTCGTATCGAGAATATCCCTGGTGACATCCTTGGTTTCGACAAGAACACTGGTGATCACAAGTGGACATTCAACATCATTCCAGACCAGGGTGAGTTCGGCTGGGATACCTGGCAGGACGGTGATGGCAACCAACTGGAAGATCCTCGCGCCTATACCGGTGAGAACTCTTCCTGGGCGCCAATGGCTGCGGACCCAGAGCGTGACATGGTGTACATCAACACCAACAGCGCCACGATCGACTTCTACCGTGGTCACACCCAGGGTGATAACCTGTACGGTTCCAGTCTGATTGCACTGGATGCGTCCACAGGTGAGCGTCAGTGGCACTTCCAGCTGGTCCACAAGGACATCTGGAACTTCGATACACCAACTGCACCTGTTCTGCTGGACGTGATGCATGAAGGTGTGGAGACGCCAGTCGTTGCACAGGTTACCAAGCAGGCATTCACTTATGTCTTCAACCGTGAAACGGGTGAGCCGCTGTGGCCTATTGAAGAGCGTCCAGTACCTCAGTCAACAGTGCCTGGTGAAATCCTGTCGGAAACTCAGCCGTTCCCGACCAAGCCAGAAGCCTATGACATGCAGGGTCTGACACACGACGACCTGATCGATTTCACACCAGAGCTGCGCGAGCAGGCCATTGAAGCGATTTCCAACTTCAAAATTGGTCCACTGTTCAACCCACCTCTGCATCGTGATAATGATGAAGGTTACGTGGCTGCACTGTGGTGCCCAGGTGACATCGGTGGTGTAAACATTGACGGTCCAGCTGCGGCTGATCCGACTTCAGGTACACTGTTTGTGACGTCTCGTAAGCACTGCACAAACCGTATTGTGGCACCGGCTGAAGAGCGTGATGCCATGATCGAGCTGCCTACAGGTACAACGTTCGCACGTTACGCATCTCTGCGTTCAGCGCTGCTGCGTGGTCCTCAGGGTCTGCCTCTGTACAAGCCGCCATATAGCCGCATCACGGCGATTGATCTGAACACAGGTGACCACAAATGGTTCATCCCTGTGGGTGAAACGCCTGATCGCGTTAAAAACCATCCTGCACTGGAAGGCATTGACGTTGGCAACACAGGTTCTGGCACAGTGGCTCCAATGACTGTGACTGCAACCATGCTGATGTACGCCAGCCAACAAAGCGATGGCACACCGACTCTGTTCGCGGTTAACAAAGAAACTGGTGAGCAGATTGGTAAAGTGGCAGTACCTGCTAACAGCCGTTACGGCATGATGAACTTCCAGCACGAAGGCGTTCAGTATGTTGTACTGCAAACTGGTGGTACGCTGACTGCACTGTCTCTGCACGGTCCGGTAGACATGGGTGGTCCGGCTCACTAAGAGCCAGATACGCCTGTCAGGCAGTGTCATAGCTGCTCTGAACCAAAACCCGCTCTGACTGAAATCAGAGCGGGTTTTTTATTGCCTTAGGTTTTCTGGTGAGAGTATGAAGATGGTGTCGTCGCACATCGTTATTGATAATGGTTATCATTAGAATAGATATTTAGAAATATTCTTTCTCATTCCTGCGCATTAGGATAGTGCTCAATGAATGCCTTGCATGATGCAAGGTAGCTGAAGAGCAAAAAGAGAGTGTGGCAATGAAACAGATTCAGAAAACAGCAAGTTTTGCGGTATTACACTTTATGACAGCTTTCACAGTGGCCTGGATGATGACAGGAAGCTGGTTGATCGGTGGTGCCGTCGCATTGGTAGAGCCAGCGATAAACACCGTTGTATTTTTCATCCATGAGCGAGTCTGGTCGGCGAAATTCCCTGAGTCTGCTCCTGAAGCTGGGGCAATAGCTGCCTGACTCTGCTATATAGTTGCTTGGCTGGATGGATGAAACACCAGGGGATGCACGACATGGCACTGAGAAAAAGAAACACCCGGGCCGGAGACGACAAACCAACCCGGGTGTTATAGGGGAAAATGCTCACAAAAACGAAGTATTTAGCGATTCACTCATTACCTCTGCTGCATTGATTTTAATGGTAATGATAATAATTACTATTTGCAATAGTAAAGTGAAATATTTCTGTCTTTCGCTTGCCCCCTCTGGTAGCCGCTGTCCTGTTAGAGCAAGAAGGCTTAGTATTCGCTATAATATCTTTAGAACGGCCCGCGCACATGCTTGCGCAGGCCCTCCATCTGCACCAAGGATTTCCGCATGCAAACGTTGACCCTTCAGCCTGTCAGTTCGGCGAGAGGGCAGATTACTCTGCCTGGCTCCAAGAGCCTGTCCAATCGTATTCTATTGCTGGCCGCGCTTGCCCGTGGCACCACCAAAATTACTAATCTGCTGGACAGCGATGATGTTCGGCATATGTTGACGGCACTGACCGCACTGGGCGTTGAGCTGGAGCTTTCAGAGGACCGCCAGCAGTGCCTGGTACAGGGGATTGGTGGTGCCTTTCAGTTGCCGGATACTTCTCAGCTGGAAGCTTTGTTTCTCGGTAATGCCGGCACAGCGATGCGTCCCCTGAGTGCAGCGCTATGTGCCTCGTCTGGCCAGTTTGAGCTGACCGGTGAGCCGCGCATGTATGAACGTCCCATCGGTGACCTGGTTGATGCACTACGCCAGTGTGGCGCTGACATTGAATACCTGGGTGATGAAGGATTCCCGCCTTTGCATATTAATGGTCATGCACTTCGAGGTGGTCAGGTCAGCATTCGGGGGAACGTATCAAGCCAGTTTCTGACTGCCATGTTGATGGCCGCTCCGCTTTGCCAGGGTGACGTCGTAATCAATGTGGAAGGAGAGCTGGTTTCCAAGCCCTACATTGATATTACCCTGGATGTGATGAAGCGCTTCGGGGTGACGGTTGAGAATAAAGATTATCAGTCTTTTCACATTAAAGGTGGCCAGTCATACGAGTCGCCGGCACAGATTATGGTAGAGGGTGATGCTTCGTCTGCATCCTATTTTCTGGCGGCGGCTGCCATTGCCGGTGGGCCGGTTCGGGTTTATGGCGCCGGCAGTCACAGCGTCCAGGGAGACGCGAAGTTTGCTGACGTGCTTGCCGGGATGGGTGCTGACGTGCGCTGGGGTGGAGACTGGATAGAAGTGGAGCGACAGGCTGATTCAGTTCTCAAAGGGATAGACATTGACCTGAACCACATTCCGGATGCGGCCATGACCATCGCTACCACAGCGCTATTTGCAGAGGGTCCGACCTGTATTCGCAATGTCTATAACTGGCGAGTGAAAGAGACCGATCGTCTGTCAGCCATGGCGACCGAGTTGCGCAAGGTAGGGGCAACCGTTGAAGAAGGTGAGGATTATATTCGCATTGAGCCCCCGAGCGAGATTCAATCGGCGGCTATTGATACTTACGATGATCACCGGATGGCCATGTGTTTCTCGCTGGCAGCGTTTGGTAACAGCCCGATTACCATTAATGATCCAGGTTGTACGGCGAAAACGTTTCCGACTTATTTTAAGCTGTTTAAGAAAATGACACAGCCAGCCTGAATGGCTGGCTGTGTCATCAGGTAGAGTGCCGATCAATCAAGCGTTTCAGTTACTACTGGCAGGATGATGGCTGAAGGGTGATCACTGTCCAGGTGGATAGTGTTGCGGGCTTCAACAGCAGGGGTGCGGCTATCGTCCAGTGCTGCCCCATTGTTCGGGTTGACGGCAAAGCGCGGATAATTGCTGGAAGTGATATGCACGCCAATCTTGTGCCCGGCCTCAAACGTTTGCGCTGTACTCCACATATTAATATTTAACTTGTAGGTCTCGCCGGGTACGAGCATAGCCTCGTTGCCAGCTTCCTGGCCGTTCCTGAATCGGGCCCGAAGCGGATAATCCAGAATCAGTGCTTCATACCCGTCCGGGTATATGTCGACCAGCTTGACCATAAAGTCGGTATCCGGGGCATCAGATGAAACATACAGCTCCATATCAATGTGACCTGCCACCACAACGTCTTCAGTCAGTGTCATGCTCTCAAATCGCAGGTAGTCATCGCGCTCGCCAATCTCGCGCTGATCCCGTGGTCCGACATCCTGTCCCAGGTTCTGTCCACCCACTGTTGGAACAGGGTTCTCGGGATCAAAGGTGTAAGTGATCGCGTGTTCGGGCTTAACGGGAGGAGTGGTACGCAAGCGCATGTCCGGTTGCAGGTAGTAGCGCGTCAGCGACTGGTTTAACGGCCAGTGGTCGCTGGCTATGACGCGATTCTTGTCTGAGACATTGCCTTTGCGGGCAGACGCCATCATGTAAAAGTGAACCGGTGGTTCATCCATAATGCCGTTATCGATGCCTTTGAGCCAGTAATCCCACCAGCGGAACTGTTCTTCCTGGTCACCGCTGATCAGGCCACCGCCAGGGTAGGTCAAGTCGCCTTGCAATGTGCCGTGGCCAAAGGCCCCCATAAACAGTTTTTGTTTGCCGCGGGCTGCCGGATTGCCTTCCTTCTGCAGATACAAGTAGTTGGATAGTGACCCCTCCGCATAAATGTCGTGCCAGCCGCCGACATTGTATATCGGGATTTCCACGTTGTGACGGTAAAACAGAAAGTCAGTGTCCTTCCATTGATCGTCCAGTACGGCACGAGCCCGGTAAGCATCAATATCTTCTTCGCTAACCCCTTGACCGCGCAACCAGCCCCCGGAATGGCTTTCTTTGAATACGCCACCAATGAATCGAGATCGGTAGAACAGGCTGTCGGGTGCAACTGTAACATAGGCGGCTGTCAGGTGAGGTGGTGCGGCGGCTGCGGCCAGGTTCGAGGTAATGCCAGGTGCTGAAGTGCCAAATATACCAATTTTCCCGTTGCTAAAGTCCTGTTCGGCTATCCACTCAACAGTGTCGTAGCCATCTTCCATGTCATTTTCAAAAGGACGGTTTTCGCCTTCCGAATCATTGCGCCCTCGAACGTCCTGGGAAACCAGCGCGTAACCACGCTCATGATAGTTGTCGGCTCGGTTGTCCAGGCCATCCTTGTCATAGGGTGTGCGTGTGAGCACAACTGGCCAGGGGCCCTCGCCGGCTGGCAGGTAAATGTTGGTTGCCAGGTTCACGCCGTCCCGCATGGGTACCATGACGGTTTCACGGGACTGCGCGTAACTTAATGCACTGACCATTAGCATTGGCCATAGCACTAGAGCGATGAGCCAGTGATGACTTTTCTGCCGGTCAGAAGGCGAGGTGACTTGGAGGTTTGCAGGCATGGTTTGTGTCTCCATTGTGATTATTATCTGATCGTTCTTTGTAACTTATTGTGGCTTGCGAAACAACATGGTCAGCCGATCACTTTCGCCAATAGTCAGGTAGTGTTGCTGTTCATCTTCCGGAACCCCGCGCAGATTGGGCGGCAGGTTCCAGACACCACCGGGATGGTCTTTGGTGTCATTCGGATTGGCATTAACTTCGCTTGAGGCGACAAATTCAAATCCGTTGATTTCCATCACATCAATCAGTGATTGTTCGTGAATATAACCATTGCCCGACTCACGATCTGCGTCCATGCGATGGTCAACAATACCGACAATACCGCCGGGCTTGAGTGCTTCATGCCAGGCAGAGAGCATGTTTTCAGCGCCCCAGTTCATCCAGTTGTGAGCATTGCGGAAATCCAGCACGGCATCCACGGTACCAGGCGCTGCCAGGGTGGAGCGTTGTCGGGGATGCAAATCAACCACTTCTACCTGATCGTAGACATCCGGGTAGGAGGCCAGCATATCTGCGTAGCTGCGATTCATGTTCATCATCATGTCAGAGGCTTGCAAGGGGTCGCGCGGGTAGCCCGCTGCAATCAGCTTGCCTTCATCACGTAAATACGGGGCAAGAATTTCGGTATACCAGCCACCGCCTGGGAAGATTTCGATGACTACGTCATTAGGAGCAATGTCAAAGAAGGCCAGCGTTTCCGCCGGATGACGATAAGCATCACGAGCCTTGTTGACCGCAGAGCGATGTTCGCCATTAAGAATGCTGTCTATTGAAGAAACATTATTCCCACTGCAGGCAGCAAGTGTCAGCAGTGCACAGAGGAGGGCGGTAGCGCCGAGTCGTGGAAAGTGGCTTGAAGCTAAGGCAAAAGAGCGGGGCGAACGAAACATGCTGGACATGCAAAGTCTCCTGACTGCGTTGTTATTTTAGAGTCTTAACTCTACACGCAGTCAGGAGAATTCGGAAGCAGGCCGTAACGGTTATGGCTGATCAGGATGCGGTGCGGGGCTGATCAATGACTGGAGAGGGTAGTTGTGGTTGTCCCTGTGGATTGTCGCCGTTGTTGCCCGGGGCGTTGCCTGGTTGTGGAGCACCGCTGCCTTGCCCATTATCTTGCGGGGCGCCTTGTGGCCGACCGTCCTGGGTCTCCTGGCGTAGCTGTAACTCACCAGGGTTTCTCACGGCATAGGCGATCATCCAGCGCAGGGCCATCACCTCAGCTTCTTCGACCTCAGTGCTGGTCATGCGGCTGCGCAAATCCAGCATATACTCGCGCCCGGCCTCATGACCAAAGCGCATGGCGATTTCGTACCACATGTGGCCGATCTTGTCGCTTTGCTCAACACCCAGACCTTCGGCATAAATGCGACCCAGGTAAAACTGGCCCAGTGGATCACCCTGATGAGCTGATTCATTGAACCAGTGGCGCCCTTTTTCATAGTCGCGCGGAAAGTCTGCTGTGTTGGTTGACACATAAAGCATACCCAGGCGTGTCTGGGCATCGCGCAGTCCCTGCTCACCAGCACGCTCGAGATAGCCAACAGCTTTGTCTAGATCCTGCTCTGTACCGCTGCCGGCTGCGTACATTAATGCCGCGTTATATTGCGCATCCGCACTGCCGTTATCAGCAGCCATGGTAAACCATGTCAAGGCTACGACCGGGTCTGCTTCTGTGCCCATGCCGCTAAGGTGCATCACTCCCAGGTTGTACTGGGCATCTCGATGCCCCTGTCGTGCCGCTTCCTGATACCAGCGAATGGCTTCTTCATAATCTGTCGGGCGCCCCTGGCCGTAGAAGTTCATGGTGCCAATGGCGTACTGGCCGCTGGCATCGCCTTGTTCAGCGGCTTGCATGTACCAGTAATAGGCTTCGTCAAAGTCCCGCTCGACCCCTTCGCCACGGTCATACATCAATGCCAGGTTGAACTGTGCTGAAGCCATGCCTTGCTGGGCAGCCAGTGCATAGAGCTGCATGGCACGTTCATAGTCAGCTTCGGTGCCGATGCCATTGTGATACATCAGCGCTAGGTTGAACTGCGCCAGGGCGTGGCCTTTCCGGGCACCGTCGGTGAAGTTGGCCAGCGCGGTTTCGTAGTCCTCTTCCTCAAAGGCCTGTAAACCTTCCTGGATGTCATAGGCGCTGTCATCGGTCGATTGTGGGTCCTCACTACCGGCAGCGTCAGGGGTATCCCGGTTTTCACCAGGTTCAGCCAGCGAAGGTAGCTGTGGCTGTGGTGCTGATTGTGCTGCAGGTGCCTCTGGAGCGGAATCGGGCGCAATGGGCTGGGCCAAAGCCTGGGAGCTGACCAGGGTCAAAAGGCCAGATACCATCAGAGCACTGGTCAGAGCACGGGATAGTCGAATGCTTGGTTTTTTTCGATTATAAATATTCATGAACTGGATTGTAGCTGGCCTGCTTGCTGTGGCCAAGCAGTTTGGCTTTTTGCAACATTCTGTCGCATTTGGCGGTTGCGATTTGTATTTCTGACACAACAGCTGCTTCAGGGCAACATCTGCTTAAACCATTTCTGCAGGGCGTTCACTGTCTCTTCCGGCAGATCACCGATCATTTCATCGGCGGTTTCCTGAAAGCTGACAGAGGCCTCACGGTAGACCTGTTTGCCAGGACCGGTGAGACGGACCTGGCTTTGACGGGCATCGCGTGGATTGCGAGTACGTTCAACCAGGTTGTTTTTCTCCATTGGTGCGAGCAGGCGAGTCACGCCTGAGGCGCTCATTTCCAGGTTCTCGGCCAGCAATATGCGGGATATCTCCGGTTGTCCGGCACAAGCAATGTAATGCAATGCCAGGTATTCAGTTAAGCTGATGCCGTGCGAACTGAGATGGTTAGAGAATTTTCGACTCATTCGTGCAGCCAGTTTTGCCTGCAGTACAATGATACCGGTTGCAGAGTTGGAAGTTTTCATCATTGCCTCACAATATGCTTGCTTTAAGTTTGAGATATGGTTGATTATTGGTTGATTATGCAAGTATATAGTCGAAATGATTGAGTGCGCAAGTATTAATTGCCCGGATGATCTCAGAGGTAGTCAGAGGGAGTGTTTTATGCAGAGCGGTGTTGAGTCCCTTCGCCCGGTGTGATGAAAAGCACTGTGCTGCTCTCGTTGAGCCGGGCGGTGTGCCAGCATCCTTTCGGTACGACGGCGTAGTCACCAGGGGTTGAAAGGCAGATTTCCCGGGCTGCTCCATCAAACTCAATAACAAACGTCACGCGACCTGACATCAGAATCACTAACTCATCGCCAGCGGGGTGGATTTCCCAGCTATCCCAGTCTTTATCGAATGTATAGCAAGATACAAGCTCACAACCTTTGAAGCTGTTATAGTCTTCATTAAGTCGTTGATACAGGGAGCTGTCAGCTATTTCGGTACTGACCTGCTTGTTGGGATTAATGACGGCAAATGTCTGGAGAATATTTTGCAAGCTCATTTTTCCTCCGAATCATAGGATTCATCCAGGTGGCCGCGCTTCTTGAGTTCTGCTTCCAGTGCAGCAATACGGGTAAAGGCAATAATACCGAATGTCATGCCAACTACGGCCATCGGTAATGCTACGTATTCCATACCAAACCTCCGTTTTTAATGGGTTTGCAAACAATAACAGCCAATTAAGGTGAAATCGCCGATAAAAAATAGATGATCGATTAAACCTATCAAAAAGCAAGAAAAGATCAATTGGATTAATAGGCAAGGTGTTCGATACATTGACTGTTCACATGAATCATTCATGGACTCATCATAGCAGGGGGACAATCCTATGATAGGAAAAACCACATTACGACGATCCATTTCCATGCTAACACTCGGTGCTATATTCACGGCACCGTTGTTGCCATTAAATCTGGCTACTGCGCAAGATGGCGCGCCTGATAACGCTTACTGGTGGCCTAATCGGCTTGATCTCACACCGCTTCGCAATAATGCCGATGATGCTGACCCACGTGGTGCCGAATTCGATTACGAAGAGCGATTTCAGGACCTGGACACGGATGCACTGGTCAGTGATCTGAGAGATCTAATGACTGACTCTCAGGACTGGTGGCCAGCAGATTTTGGTCACTATGGTCCTTTCTTTATTCGCATGTCCTGGCACGCTGCCGGCACCTATCGTGTTGTTGACGGCCGAGGTGGCTCTGATGGTGGTATGCAACGCTTTGCTCCATTGAACAGCTGGCCAGATAACGCCAGCCTGGACAAGGCGCGCCGCCTGCTTTGGCCGATCAAGGAAAAATACGGTGAAGCGGTATCCTGGGCTGACCTGATTGTGTTGGCCGGTACAGTCGCTATGGATGACATGGGTTTTGAAACCTTTGGTTTCGCCTTTGGCCGTGACGATGCCTGGGAGCCGGAAGAAGTGAACTGGGGGCCAGAAGGCGAGTGGCTGGGCCGTGATCGTCATCAGTCTGACGGCGATTTACAGGGCTCATTGGGTGCAACCCAAATGGGGCTGATCTATGTGAACCCGGAAGGTCCTGGTGGTAATCCCGATCCACTGGCTGCAGCAGAGCAGATTCGTTTGACCTTTGGCCGCATGGCTATGAATGACGAAGAAACGGTTGCCTTGATTGCCGGTGGTCATACCTTTGGTAAAACGCATGGTGCGCACGATCCGGCAAACTGTGTGGGGCCTGACCCGGAATCCGCGCCGATTGAGCAGCAAGGTCTTGGTTGGAAGAACAACTGCGGAACAGGCAATGGTGCTGATACAGTCACCAGTGGCCTGGAAGGTGCCTGGACAGTTAACCCGGCGCAGTGGACACACAACTTCCTGCAGAACCTATACGGTTTTGAGTGGGAACAGACTCGCAGTCCTGCAGGTGCGATCCAGTGGCAGCCAGCGGCTGGTCAGGCTTCGGATCTGGTGCCTGACGCACATGACTCGTCACAACGTCATGCGCCAATGATGCTGACCACAGACCTGGCGCTGAAGGAGGATCCGGCGTATCGAGAGATCACCATGCGCTGGCTGGAAGAGCCAGAGCTGTTCGAAGATGCATTTGCCCGCGCCTGGTTTAAACTGACTCACCGGGATATGGGGCCAAACACCCGTTACTTGGGTGACATGGTACCTGGTGAAGATTTGATCTGGCAGGATCCGGTTCCTGAAGCAGATTACGATTTGATTAACGATCGTGAGGTGGCTCGACTGAAGGAAGAGATTCTGGATTCTGGTCTGAGTGTATCGGAGCTGGTTCGCACTGCCTGGGCTTCTGCGGCCTCATACCGCGATACTGATATGCGCGGTGGTGCCAATGGCGCACGTATCCGTTTGGCACCACAAAATAGCTGGGCGGTAAATCAGCCAGACGAACTCGACCGTGTGCTCGGTACCTTGGAAGATGTGCGTGACGAGTTCAACGATGATCTGCGAGGTAATAAGCAGGTATCACTGGCAGATGTCATCGTACTTGGTGGCGCAGCCGCGATTGAAAAAGCGGCTGATGATGCCGGTTACGACATCGAAGTCCCTTTCACACCGGGGCGTACTGACGCGACACAGGAAATGACGGATGTTGAGTCATTCAGTTATCTTGAGCCAAAAGCCGATGGTTTCCGAAACTATATTGCCGAGGGTTACGACCGGGCACCAGTTGATGCGTTAGTTGAGCGTGCGGCCTTGCTGGATCTGACCGTGCCTGAGATGACAGTGCTGGTTGGTGGTATGCGTGTGCTGGATGCCAATGCTGATGGATCGGACAACGGCGTCTTCACAGATCGGCCGCAGACCCTGAGTAATGACTTCTTTGCTAACCTGATCGACATGTCCACCGAGTGGAAACAGTCAGAAAACATGGCTGGCATCTACGAAGGTTACGATCGGGACAGCGGTGAAATGAAATGGGCTGCTACACCGGTTGATCTGATCTTTGGATCG
>Ga0098044_1000041_pt1 | contig 71109 bp, 87 predicted proteins | sample 10_taG_FD_75053 | JGI IMG/M metagenome (GOLD analysis project Ga0098044, IMG submission 75053) | Marine viral communities from the Subarctic Pacific Ocean - 10_ETSP_OMZ_AT15264 metaG | ecosystem: Environmental > Aquatic > Marine > Oceanic | place: Pacific Ocean | collected 2015-01-16 | reverse complement strand
AATCTTTTCTTTCATTTCTTTCCCCTTTTGTGGTTTTTGTAGCCTTATTGCTACTGTTTTCATAATACCATACACGTTACAAGGACGAAACCCGTCACGCGTTATTAGTGCGACTAGTAAAGAAGTCCTCCATCGCCTCGGCCACTCCGCAAGAAGAACAGATGTAGGTTTCGTTGTCCCGCCTTGATAAAGCGTTCATCACTTGCTCAGGGCGCATCGTGTCCTGCTCACAGCGTGGGCATCTGGTCTTTTTCAACTTATCAAGCTCACTAACCGCCCAAGCCTCGGCTTTCTCGCGCTCATTCCTTGCGAACCAACGGCCAGACCAGTGGTTATCATTCACCGCTGCGAACCAACGGCCAATGTCGTCACCAGCATCACAGTCATCAGTGTACACTTCACTACTGTGAAGAACTTGCCAGTGATCCATATCATTATCATCATCATAAATCGTATATGTTTCGCCTTTCCGTAGAGTTCCTTTCATTGTCCTGACCTCCCTATGAATGTACCTATTCTGTACGTTTCGTTATCGTCGCTAATCTTGATCACCACTCCACTGAAGAAGCTATCGCTTCGGTAGCCATCCCAGCCTTCCTGCCATTCAGGAGGGTTCGGGTTGTGGACTGGATTATTCACTGCCATAAAGTCGGCTGTATGGTAATGGTGACCTTTGAACTTAATCCAGTTGTCATGCTTCGCATCTTCATCAAGCCAGTCGTACTCGGCCTTTACTTCTTCAGGGACTTCATACCCATATAGGAACGGCCTATCGTGATTGTTTGTCGTTACTAGTACTTTCATTTTCTACCTTCCCTTTGTTACTTTGAACTTGATTCCAAGCTCTGTTAGTTGACGAACGCATTCCGTGTACGACTGCCTGTCATGGCATACATACGAGCATGGCGTTCCGCGATCTGGATCTTTCCATCGTATCGTGTACTTCATGCTACCTTCCTTCTGGCGTCTGCATGATCCTGTAGAACCTTACGAATCAAGTTCGCGTCACCGCGCTTTCTGCAACTTGCAACAAGAGTAGATTCTTCCTGCCTGCCAGTGCGCACCCAGACTTCAAATACCATACTTTCTTGGTTTCTATGCGTGCAGTACCTTCTATGCGTGTAGTACCATAGTTCTGTCATTTCTAATCCCCTGTGGTTTTGTTAGCTCCATTGCTAACTACCTATATAATACCACAAAGGTTAGGCTGATGAAACGTGTCATGCGATCTTAGTGTGACCATGCCAGTCTTTATAAGATTGCTTCATTCTCCCAGTCTTCCCTCATGCTTTCACCTCCAAAATGGCGGGCGACCCGCCATCGTCTTTTGGTAATGCTTGTTCAATCAGAAAACAGTCTTTGCACATAGGCTCTGCATATTTCCCTTCGCCGTCCATTACATGGCCATCGACAAGAACATCGCCGCACTCGGCACATTCGCCAAAGTGACATCTATTACAAAGGCCATCATTAGCCTCTAGCTCCTCATCTAGGGCTATCTGTTCGCAGTCCGTATTATCGCATTTGCTCGTACCGCTATTGCAGTCATCACATGGGCAAGTCCCTATATGTAAGCTTCCACTATACAACATGATGACCCCCAACGTTCCCAACCACCACCAGTTCTTTTGAAGGCAAGCAATTCACTTTCGCACTTGGCTCGTGCAACCAAATGACCCTCGCCACATCTTTGCTCCCTTTTCTTAGGGCTACATCTTCACCCAAGACCTTTGCCGTATTGGAAAAGCCTATGACCACCCCGTGCCACGGGCTGTTCTTTGTTATTACCAAGTCCCCTGCTTCCATATATACTCCCTTTTTACTTATTTCGTAGCTTACTTGCTACTGTGAACATAATACCACACACGTTATGCACGACGATAGCCGTCTTGGCACAATAGTATGACCCAGCGATAAAGATACATAAGACAACAAAGGTCTAAGTCAATGGTCTATGTTGTGCGGTCTTTATCATTCACCAGTGGTCGCGCTCACCTTGGCTGCCTTCAAGCACTAAAATCCCTTCCCCTATATTTTTTGGAGTCATGTCTCATTTTTGGCCACTCTTGTTACTCTCCTATCTTCTTCCCATTTTTGCGACTTCTTCCACTGATTTCTCAAGCCAATCCAATGATAACTTTTCACCTACTATTCTTGCGTATGTAATAGGAGGGATGTTGTTTTTCATAGCTTCTGCAATGACTGTCTTAGATAACTCTACTTGGTGTTTCCCATACTCAATAAGCTCAATACGGTTCTTTGAATACGCAAACATATCCAGGCACCTTTCAAGCTGAATTGCAGCGGCGAACAGCAATTCATCAGTGACAAACAAAAGCAGCGCTTCCCGCAAGGATACATCAACGGTTGGGGCGTAATGAACCCAGTCGTCGTGAAGTGTTACCGATGACCTCGACATTTCCCCTATAAAGCCAGTGTGGTCTACAAAGATCCCGATGCCTGGAATTCTACTATCCTTAATATGAAAAGCGTAATCATAATCTTTAGGAGATACAGGTTCGTCTACCTTTGGCCTGACATACATTTTCATCGTACTAAGCCACACTTGGGTCATTGGGTACTTCTTACCCACCATCCAGTATGGATCTTTTGTTTTTATTTGTTCTGGTTTCATTTTTTGCCTCCTACAGCAATCCCTGATTTATGACAGCACTATGCCATCGGTGCCTCTGTCGCCATACGATGGTAGCAACTAAAGGTCTTAGTCACTACCCCCTTATTCAACCCTCTAGTCTCTACATAGGTAGCTAAGGCGGAAACCATCGCGTCTACAACCTGTTTATCATTTATGGTTTCCTCTGCCTCTTCACAGGCAAGCAGTATTCTCTTTTCCAGCTCAATTCTATTCATTTTGTAAATACCTCTTTTTTATTTTTGAGTAGATAATACCCCCCCCTATCCAACCCCCCCCTAATGCTCACAAGGGGTTAGGGGCCGCCTTGCTACCCGCTACCCGCTTGTGAGCTACACAAGGCATCTCAGGGCGCACCAACTGTTCTTAGGTGGAGCGCTCGGCTAACTTGCCCAATAAACCTCTTCGGGGTTTTGTGTCCATATTCCATCTCTTCAGGCAGCCCCGTAACCGTGACCTCTGCCTCGTCTTCCGACCTGCTCTGCTCGCCACGGCGCTTCAGCACGATTTGTGAATCGCTATACTTATTGAAGCTGATCTGGCCATATAAGGAAGACCCTTCACCCCGTAAATGCTCAATGAGTCCTTTCAGCGTTTTGAAGAAGTTCCAATCATCATCTATATGATTGTAGTACCCCCACTCCCAAACGATAGGCGATGGCTTTCGCTTTGGAAACATTCTGCGTGGCAATAGGTCGGCAAATATCTCGTGATCGGTTTCTATCTCTTTCATTTTTCACTCCTTACTGCATATTCAAGATTAGACACTGTAGATCTCGCCTCAAGCTCAGCGTATTCGCGCTTGAGAATCCTTGCGGCTGCTTTCAATACGCAAACCCTTCCCGCGAGGGACGGGCCATCTTCTGCCTCTTTGATCTTTGCATCAATCGCGTAGCCTGCGCATATCCCAGCAGTGTCCCAGATATTCATAGGCACATCATTGAAGTGTTCGCACTTGGAATTTAAGATATACCCCATCCCAACGAACGTCTTCACGTTGTTCTTGATCTCATCGGTTACCATCTGCTCATAGAACTGTGCGTGCGTACAGTTGCCTCTCATGTAGTCACTTCTAGTAAACATCTTACACCCTTCTTCGTTTATTTGTTTATTCACCCTACTTTCCTCCATGAATCATCAGACTCAAGGTCTTCCGTTGCTCGTGTGCTGTTGAAGGTTCGCCAAAACTTGGCGAGCATACCCTCAACATTTGTGTCCATTTCATCATAGCTTTTTGACCAATCAACAGGGTGGAATGACTGCGCTTTCTCCAGCCTTGCTATCAGACCTTTCCTTGTTGGTTCTCCTTTTGCGCCAAGCGAACACTTGGACGGTAAATGTGTCGCCATCCACAAGCCTCTTCCATAAAGGCTCCTGTGGACAACCAGCCCTTCCAACGATGGGACAGCGTAAGCATCCACCACCCTATCCCTCAACACTAAACCTACCTTTGTCATCACTCACCTCTTTTTTAAGTTCACACACGTACCACTGACTACATTGTTCACACTCGATCACGATGTACCCCACACTTGTAGTGTGGAACTTTGCTCGCTGGTTGCAGACAGGGCATTCATCTAAGTCCGTCGCTTTCACTTTTACGCGGTGACCAGCAGCCCCCCCAAGCGCAGGGTCATCAGGCAGTACCAACCAGTCTACATTAGAATCTGGCCCGACATGCAGCACGGCGCTGTCGCCGTACAAGCCCCTTTCCTTTGCTTCCTGGTGTGTACGCTGTCCAGGCCTCGCTGGCTTTGTCCAAAAAGTATCGCTACCCATTGCTCACCTCCAAAGACTTTCTCCTGCGCTCAATATCCCTCGCAAAGCCTTCCCTATCTTCAGGCTCAAGCCGTTCTCTCCAATAGAAGCCAGACGGCTTTTCGATAATCAAAGACTTTAGGATCTCGTGACCCCAAGTCGTCGTAAGGACTACTTCGTTGAAAGCCCGATGAACCTCCTCAGTAGTTGCTGGCTGGTCTTCAAAGTGCCAGTTGTTGATTGACTTCGCCCAACTCACTAAAGTTGCGGGGTCAGGGCAAGTAGGCAACGCCACAACCTCATCTACCCGCTCTCCTTCGATCAACCTGTTCAACTGGTAAGCAGAAACCTCCATCCTTTCTGGCTCTTCTGTCGTCCAAGTTTCACCGTCATCAAGCACCCAGATCTCTATATCTGGCGTCCTGTTCATTACCTTACATTCAGCCTGGACGATGGGGTGCCAGACAGATTTGATAGGATCGCCAGGGATATAGTTTTTCCTCGCCCAATCGCGAAAAGCAACCTCTTCCTCTGCACTAAGTGTCCTAAACAACATCACTCACCTCCTTCTAAAGTACGCTTGTATGATTTCGCCTCGTCACGGCTGCATCCGCAAACGATTGGTTCCGCTTCACTGCAGAACACAATCCCTCGGTGGCCCTTCGGGAGATCCGTCTTGCGGAAGACAGCCCAACTGTAACTGTCATCTCCGTTGTATTTCCTTATTACAAGCTTCATGACTCGTCCCCCCATATGATTCCGCCGCCCATTCGGTCGTTGATTATTTCAGCCAGATCCATTTTAGATAAACTCATTTTTTCCATAATGTACCCCTCTAGTACACGAACCTCTTCTCTCAATTCGTCCGCCCCCCCTTCTTGGCAAGGCTCACAAACGTAGCCTTCTTTTTTGTCACTACCGAATGGGATTCGGTTTACGAATAGCCCTCCACCAAATGACGTACACTGACCGCAATGCACGCAATCATTTCCAAAATCAACTGGCTCGTTTTTAGATAGCCACCCGTTTAAGACGGTAGATACAGTGTTGTCACTACCAAAGCCGCTTTCAAAGAAATGCCCGCGTGCAATGAGGGTTACAATCGCAGGCTCGGTGCCTGCCTTGACTGCAAACTCATAAACCGAAAGATCTTCACTGGGTTCCTCGCTTGTTGCCATCACAAGCAATGCCCCTGTGCTCGGCTTTAAACCAGCATCTTCAACTATTTCTAAAACCTCTATGATCGCGGTATAAAGATCATTTACACCGTCGCTAACTACATCCCCTTCCATATTGCCCTCCTACAGGCCGTTTGGCTTTATTGCCTTACTCATATTATAGTTATACCACTAAACCTGTTATAGCACAAGCTCACTAAGCTTTTGGTGTGACCTCCCCTTCCTTGCCTGTGATTCCAAGTACAAAATAACCATACAACGTCGCTAATACGATGATCGGCCATGTAGCCAACAGAACCCTAAACAGAGCAGGGAAGAAGCTAATACCAAGCATGACGAATACTGTTCCGCCTATCATTTCAAACATTTATTCACCCTTTCGTTAGTTGTTAGAATGGGCCTTTCACCCAACCGAAGGTCATCTCCCATGCGCGGCTTGACCTTTAAGTCCCGCTACCCGCTTTTAGAACGGTAACTCTTTTTGTGGCTCTACTTCTGGTGGCCAAGACCAACCACCTTCAGATGCTACGTTTATCCAAATACTTCGCCAGTTGTCATAAGCCTTGAACCACTCAACAGGGCCAAGGTCACTTTCTGGCTTTGTTGCCCACTCCCGCGAAAGCTTGGCAGCTTTGCGGAGTTTCTTGTTCAGCTTGTCAAGATCAGCAAGCACCGTTGCTTCTTTTCTTGTTGCTACATTCACAACCAACTGGACTAAACACTCGATCAATGGATCGACAACCTGCACATACTTGTCCAATAGTGCGTTTTCACCAGATTCATTAGACAACACACCAGCCGCATACTGCCACGGAACTGTCTCAAGGACAGCTATGGAGCGAACTATTACCACAACTGACTGTGGGTGGTTCTTTAGGTTCAAGAACACAGGCTCAACTACTGTTGCTATCCCTTCTATTACCTGCGCTAAAGACGAAGCTATAAGGTGGTAAGTATTGTCGCACTCTTGGTAATAGCAGCCCTTACATCTTGCCATTGACCAGTGCATCTTACTTGGCGCTACTGGCAACTGATAAGGCGAATCTTTAAAAAACCCTGTTACCTCCTTGAATTGACGGGTAAGCGCGTTCTGCAACGCACCGCTTTCTAAATCTGTCATTTGCTCTCCTTTATTATTGGTTTTTACCGCTTTTTACTAAAATAATATACCACGCGCGCCGTTAGATAACAATATCTAAAATAAGCTTATGGGAGCGCCTTGGCCGCTGGGTTCAGTATTGTCTCTAAGTACCCATCCCTACCAAACTGAATGCCAACAGAAGCCAGTTCACCAACACCAATGCTCGCGCTACCAGACGCGGCACGCCTATTCGCTAGTGACTGCATGTACCATCGATCCCAAATAGGCCGAAGTCTTGGCCAAGGGATTGTCCAATAAGTAGATGAAGGTTTGTGGTGGAGGAGGATTACGCTGTACCCGCCTTGGTTCGCCCATTCAGTAAGTCTCTTCGCTTGGTGTGGGTGTAGGTTTTTCAGCGCCCACCTCTTAGCCGAACATTCTTTAGCCTCTGCCATGATTGCTTTGCCTCGCGCAAGCAAAACATAATCTGGCGGCCCCTCTTTCTCATAGCAGGCGATAAACGTGCCTCCTGCGTTGCTCCGTATGATCCTCATGGGGGGCGGTGTCCTAATAACTACCGCATCCCCACGAGCCTCATACCGAGCATGGAACAACTCTAAATGCTGCTCCCAAGCCTTCCCTCTATTCGCGTGGCTCATTTTTTAGCCTTGCGCCTGCTTGTCTTCTTTAGGAACATTTCATCAGAGTTGATTACAATCTCAAGTTTTAGATCCTTCGCTAAAGTCATCATCGCTGTCCATGTTGGCTTCCTGCCATCTGATCCAGTCTTCCACTGACTGCATGATTGGGGCTTGATCCCAAGATATTCAGACAAACCAACACTTGTAGACCTATTTTCATAAATCCATTCTGTTGCCAGTTCATTGAAGATCTTGTTGACTGGTAAAGAACCCCCTTCAAGCATTAGCTCTAATAACGGGCGTTCTTCTTGTACTGTCTCTTCTTCTTCTTTACTCATTATGCTCTCCTTTCAATTTTATTTGCTAAACGGGCGACTCTTTTTCTTGCTGAAAACGGCGTCACACCAAGCCTTTCTTGTGTCTCTTTCTCGGTAAGCCCCTCAAACCTTGCAAATACTGCATCCCATTCTGCCTTAGTCCCAAGCGGCTTTATGAAAAGCAATTCAGCAGAAGCAACCATGCTTGAATATGTATTCCTGTGATCCAATACATCACCTTCAATCGGCTCATGGCTGTTCCTTTTGTGGTTAGTCCTCATTCCAGAACAAACAGCTCTCACTTGCCAAAAAAGCCAAGTCTTAGCCGTCCCTTTGTTCGGATCAAAAGAACTAAACTTTTCCACAATACGGATGATTAGTGTGCTCCGTATGTCTTCATACTCAAAGGGTGTACCTTTGGTCGCTTTCCAAGTTGTAGCCCTGATAAGACTATGGTTTTCTAAAACCCAAGCCCAAGCCTCGGTATTTTCTCTATCAGTCATCTTTCTCCCCTTTTTGTTGTTTGTGTGTTGCTGAAGCTACACCCCACCCAAGACCAGAAAATAGTCCAATAAGGTAGGCTGCCATAAAAACTTGTACTGTCGTCATCCGTCAAAACTCCTGTTCCAGTTAAAGGCGTGACTGTGCGGATCGCACCTCCACTCATCTGTACCGTCGTACTCATGGCTCACCATGTTGAGCACCCAAGACTCCTCGTTGCCAAGCGCTTTCCACCCATGGACAACACCAGGAGGGATAACAACTGTCTCTGGGTTCCTATCTGAATCCATGATCGTTACTTCATAATCAAAATCAACATTGTCGCTAAAGAAAGCTCCCTTTGCATCAAACGTCACAAGCATAACTTTCCCGCGAACACAGAAAAACCTATCGGTCTGCCTCAAATGACAATGCCAACCTTTGACTACTCCTGGGTTGGTGACACTAATATACGCTTGCGACACAGGGCTTCCTGTTTGCCCATAGGTCCATGAATTCCTCCATATCTCTACAAGGGAACCCCGTGGATCTACGTTCCACTTAAGCGGATACTTTGATTGAGAGTCTCCCACTGGGATAGGAATCCTATGCTTCATTGGAACAGACCGCTCACTCTCGTACCCAAGACTTTTTAGATAATCTTGGAATGCTTGGCTTGTTGTGTCTAATAATTCTTTATCTACTTTCATTGCCTAATGATCCTCGTTGGTATTATTTCTATAGATGGTGGCTCGTTATACATTTCCAACCACCTGTTCTTTAGTGTGAAGTAAACATTGCTCTTTGCTGGCGCATTTCCTTTAAGGATTGACCACAAGGCTGCTTCTGCTGCCCACCTGTAGTCAGGATCGTGCAGCAAGGCGCTATAGAAGGCCCTCAAGCGCCGATCAAGGCTGTCCCAACGGCTTGCCCACCGTGCAACCCTATCGAGATCTTTGTGAGCAATACAAGCGCCTTCTGACAGCGCTAACTTTACGTCCTCAACAAAGGTGCCAATCGGCTCCCAATGGCTAAGCGTAGACACACAGGAAACAACGTGCATAAGCCGCATTCTTTCCTGTGTTGAGATCTCGCGATTGTCGCTATGGGAGAGCACCTGCAACCTCCTTTTCGTTGGCCAACGCGCCAATGTCAACAATGTTGTCGCATACCTCGTGCATTACCTTGCTGAATGATCCACCCCCGACTGTCAGGCCATAAACCCTCAAGCCAGTCTGTTCCTTGGCATCAACAAGCGATTGGTAAGTTTCAGTGCCTACTTCTGCCTCACCATCGGTGACCATGATCAAGTCTGCCCTACCAGCCCTCGTAGAATGCTCCTCATCCAAACTAAGTGCTACTTCAAAAGGATCATCAAAGTCCGTGCCCCCATTACACTGTAGCTTAGACATCCTAAGCGATACTTCAAGAGCGCCGCCTTCAACTGGCACCGTCTTGTCTAGCTCTGTTGAGCTTGGGTACGAATAGGCCTCACCATCACCATCTATAGTATAGATAAAATTAACTCTACGGTTGAAACCAAGGATCGTGCATGACCGCTTCTCTTGTCGTGCTGTAGATATACAACTCATTGCCACCGCAGAAGCCCACATCGCGCGATCACCATTAGTCATGCTACCGCTTGTGTCTAACATTACAATAATGGGGCCTCTACCTTCTTTTTTCTCGCCCTCCATTTGGTATTGGGCCATCTTCTTTTCTGCCATCTTTGCTAACTGGTAAGTCCTCATCTGTGGGACTTTCAGCATCGCCATCTCTGTTGGCAACATACGCATGAAGTCATCCCCGCGAGTAACGCCCGTTACGACCCCAACCCCATCTGGATCTCTTTCTTTACGTTCTGCCGCAGCAAGCCTTCTTAGTCTGCCAGCAAGCATCATTAGTTTCTTTAACCTGTCATTGTTCTGGAGTTGGCGTGCTAACTCAAGCCGCTTTGTGTCTTGCTGGCCGAACATGGGCGGGGCCGCTTCTAATCCAGGGGAAATGCCCGCCAAGGCTGACCTCACATCACTAACCTCACCTGCCGCATCCGTACAAGCCCCACGAACAGCCGCCCTGAAACTATCCTCCCCATTGGGGCCGCCATCGTTCTTGGGTGGTGATGTTGGAAGGCCCAAAAGCTCTTTAGCTTTATTTGCCCTCTCTTCCTTTGCCTTCTCTTCCATCGTTTCGATCATGGCTGGCAATGCGTTGTTTATCGCCTTCATCAACTTGCTTGTAGACAAAGCGCAGAAATCAGGATCTCCATTCACTTGTTGCCGTAAGGACTCAAACTCGTCCAGCCCAGAAATGATCTCGTGTGCCTTCTTAGTAAGTTCGGTTCCAGAACCTGTGTCTGCTACTTGCTCCAAGTCTTTAGATGAATAGAGTCTTGAAAACACCTCTTTAGCGGTTCCCTTACTAATAGTATCTACCCTATCTCTTTCCTTGGAAAGGTTTGGTACGGCACCCGCCTTCTTCAATAAGTGTTTAGACATAGTGCCTACTTCCCTCGTAAGCTCTGCCACCGACTCCACCCTGCTCTCACTCAAGTAATGAAGCCATCCATCCAACTTCAAAGTAAGATCAACATTCTGTGAACTGAGATCCCAGCCATTGCCTTCCATGATCAACCTCCTACCCTTATATTATAACGCCTAAACTGTTATAGAACAACGTATAAAAAACAAAACGGGACGGGGCTTTCGCCCCCATACCCTACTTCATCCCATAAGCCCCAGTGTTACGAGCAATTGCTCGCCCAACCTCTTTCTTCATTGAGTTGAGTTTTGCTTCAGCGTTCTTGTACTCGTAGTCATCAACGCTAATGTCACCAGCACCTGCTATCCGCTCAATCTCATCTGTTCCCATACGGACTACTTGGAGCAAAGCGCCAAGGTGGTCAACTCCTGGTGCTTTTAGGTCAACCTCGGCATAGCGCCCTGTCACGCCGTCCAGTACTTTGGCTACCTTCACCAGTCCTGGGCAAGCGTGCTGAGACACAGCCGCATAAACCGAAGGGCGCTCATCATGCTTGTTCCACATCACGCGGGTAAGCACCATCAAGTCGCGAGCTATAGCAACTGTCCTTCCTTCCAATACCGCATGTGCTTTGACAGCAGCGAGGCATTGCGCCCATCTACGATCAGAAAGGCTAATGCCATGCTTGACCTCAAGTGTTTCCCATACATCAAGCATAATCTCAATGAGATCTTCTGAGATGTTTACGCTGTCAGTTATTTCTTGGAGAAGCTCTCTGTTAGCAGAACTAATGGTAACATTGACCGTTGGCCTCGCCCCATTACGAGACATCATCATCAATTCCTTTCTTGCGCCCCTGTCCTTTAGGTAATCAGTCCACTCGCGGAACATAAAGCGATCATAAAGCGCATCAAGGATACTTGACTGAGGATATTCATTGCTACAACCAATGACTGTCTCAAGAGGCATCTTTACCCTGTTCGGGCCTTGATCAAACTCACGCTCCTCAAGTGCCGTGAGCATGGCGTTCAATATAGGATCGCTACCCTTGAAGATTTCATCCTTTAGCGCAAACTTCGCGTGTGGTAGGAACCCACCTGTTTTCCTTACATAATCACCTTGCTCAAACTTCTTGAAGTCAAGAGGGCCAAACAAGTCTTCTGGTAAAGAAAACGCCGTAATCAACCTACGGAATACTTCATCACCTTGGAAGCCAAATGCCTTTGAAAGCAAGTTGAACATTGTTGTTTTCGCGGTACCAGGAGGCCCAAGGAATAATACATGCCGTCTGCACAATAGAGCCATAATGGCACTATCTATTTCCTTATCCCTATTGATAAGTGCGCCTTTCAGCGCCTCTCTAACCTCGGTTAGCGATTGCCACGCATCATGCGCGTGCAAGTCGCACCCAAGCTGGTTTCTCGTCTGTAAGTTTGTCAGTCCCATATTGCCCTCCTACAAGCTGTTTTGGTTCTAAATACATAATAACACAAAAACGGTTATTTACATATCACTAAAATAATTTTGTACGAATCAATAAGAGGGGGGCTTTCGCCCCCCCCTCTTGGATTAGAGCTATGCAACCAGCCCTTCCATGTGTCCAGCCAAAGTATCAAGCATCACCTCACGATCCTCTGGTGGCTCTTCGCCAACAATCGCAAGATAAGATTCACGCACTTTACCAGCCTCTAATGAAGCAAGCGTATCCCTAATCTTCATTGGTGCTGGAGCACTATATCGGCTGCTTACCTCATCTTCCTTGAGATCAATCACCTCGTTTGCACGGAGTTTCATCTCTTTCACACGATCATGTAGATCACCAAGCGAAACAGAAAGCGCTGCTTCCATAATGCTCGCCCGCTTCATAATATCGCCAAAGCGAGTCATTACGTTTTCTACAGTATCACTGCGCACGCGCCTACTCATTTCCAGCCACCCTTCCACTTGATCACCGATGGCGCTAAGCTCATCCCCAAGAGACTCGCTTGCTCCTGCGGCAACTGGGGCTTCCCAACCATGCCCCTTTGGAACTGAAGCACAGTGCAACTGGAATGACTCAAGCCCTTCAAGGGCTACCTGAGCATTAGCGATCTCTTCCTCAAAGTCAGTTGGGATAAAGTACCAACCCTTCTTGATTGAAAAGCCACATGCGTTGCGAATAGCTGGCATCACAATGCGCTCACGAACCTCATTTCCATCGTAAAAGCGTTGCTTGTGCTCTACTTTCTTGCGGAGTGCGTCTGCATGGGCTGAGTTGCAACCATCAATCCAGACTCTTGCGTGTTTGTCCCACAGCAATGTTTCGCGCTGCTTCTTAGCAACCTCATCATCACTGATTCGCTCGTGGTATAGCAAGCCTACTTTTATATAAGCGCCATCTTCCGACACTACTTCGGCCTGAGCAACTGTCCTCTTACCTTTACGCTGACGGAATTCCCTTACCGCTGCTTTCAATGCAGTGCTTGGGTCAATATTAGAGATCTTAGTATCATCTCCACCCGCAATAGCGACTCGCGCCCTAAGATCATCTGGTGTGACGTAGCAGCTATTGAACTGCCACCAAATACTAAAGCCAAGCCCTTTCGCCAAGTCTTCCACAATGGCTTGAGCATGTACGTTTTGTTCTACCTTTTTCATATTACCCTCCTACAGGTTGTTGAAGCACAACTGTTTTGCTGTACTCTAAAACTATAATACCACACTTTTGGTTAGAAGCAACCTCAAAGTTACGCCAAACCCAACTTAGTATGACCGCCCCGTCATGCTGGCTATGGGACATGCTGGTACGACATAGCCCTTCCAGCGGGGGTTTCTTCCCATGTGTCGCCATACACACAAGCCTGTGGATCGTAAAATAAGGTCAATCGTGCGCCTTGCAGGCCAAACTCAGACCTACATTTATCTATATGGACGGCAGCCGCAGGATGCTCAACTGTCTTGCCTGGAAGTATCCTTTCCACAACGATGCCTGTATGTGCGTCTTGCCGTATAGCACTCGCGCCCTTCAAATCACCCAACTTGACCCTACGTTGTTGGGCGATAGACATATTGTTTGGGTGGCAGATAAGCACAATAGTCATGCCTAAGTGAACAGAAAGTGTTGCATAGTCACGGACTACCGCCTCTATTGCTTTCCTCTCATCGTCTGCGTTCTGAACCATAAAACCAAGGTGGTCAACTACGGCAAACCTTACATCTCTTCTGCGAGAAGAGTAACTAAGCAAGTCCCTCATTTGATCCGTCGCAAGCTCACCATAATGATCGACCATATAGATAGGAAGGCTACCAAGGGTCGCCATCGCATTTGCTCTCGTCGCTTGATCAACTTCTGTAAAGTCCCCACCGACTTCCGCTCTCAAGAGTTTCTGTACTGTCCCTATCGGCCTTTGCTCAAAGCTCGTTAATAAGACACCTACTCCTCGCCTCGCTTGCTCAAGAGCCAGCCATGTCACAAAGCTCGTTTTCCCTGCCGCTGTGTCGCCTGTCACTACAACAAGTTCAGGCCTCCAACCTCCAAGCGCTTCCTCCATTTTTTGGGAGCCTATAGATAATCCCTTATGGTTTTGCGGTGAACTTACTAGCCTTTCAACTTCCATAGCATAGGCGTCCACCCTAACAAGCCCTGCTTCTAATAATGGTTGTGCATTATCAAGCGCGATCATTATTCTTTTGGGGGAATGGCCTTTTTCCATACACTCTGCGGGGTCTTTTTCTGGGAGTTTTGCCCGACTACACCGATCTCTACCAAGCTTGTCAGCTACACCTTTTGCCCCCTTTTCCCCAGCGGCATCAGTATCGTAAACAATAACAAAATGCCTGTATGGCTCAAGTATATCAAGCCATTCGTCATCCCAAGTACCAGCACCACCAGTCCCACTTACTACATTGTCTTTTACACCCAATTGCCATAGAGCGATAACATCAAGCTCACCTTCACAAATATACACATCGTCTGACTTGTCTTCTTTTAGCTGCTTCACCCCAAACAGTGTTGTCGGCCTTCCAGGGCAACGGAGGTAGATCTTCTTAACCTCCCCTACTTGGTGACATCTTCTACAACCTGCCCCATCACAATATAAGCAGTCGCCTGGAACACTCCTAAAGCGCATGTTGACACATTTTCCGTCTTTATCTAAAACAGGTATAGCAACAAACTGCTCTACTATCTTACCATCATTATTCTTAATGATTAGTGCGCCTATATACCAAGCTTTAAGAGTTTCCTCTCTGAAGCCCCTACTCTGTAAATAAGACAGGACTAAAGCACCATCACTACCCCATAAAGCCGATTCACATACGGGTAGTATGTCCTTATGCCACTTGTATTTTGGGTTGATGTATGGCTTCGGCGCATACCTATCCCTTTTTTGTTTTTGGGTCTGGACTACTTTGCTAATCCGATAACCCCCCCCCTTATTTTCTATAGCCCCCACCATTCCCCATTTCTGGAATTTTTGGGAGATCCTTTTTTTCGCTTCTGCACCACAGTTAGCAAGTGTTTTACCTTCTAAAGCATACGCGGCGAGTTGTAAGGCATCACCACTTACATCACACTTAAAACAACGCCACCCTGTACCTTCCCCATTAACCCCAACTGGCCCCCTTTTGTCGGTAGATCCGCGAGTGATAACACCACAACTTGGGCATGGGCTGACACCATTACCCCTCGTCTTCTTAAGCCCTAGGTTAGTCGCTACCTCCCAAACGCTTGCACTTTTTAACTCATCTATCCATTTCTTCACTTTTGCCCCGTTCTTTCATCATGTAAAGGTTATTGCCGTCAGCAGATCTTTTCTCACAAACAATTGGGTACCCGTACCCACGAAGTTCTGAAATTCTCGCTGAATATTTCAATGCTATTTTGGCCAGTTCAGCAGTACGGACACCACTGCCCCCATTATTCCTAAACAACCACAGTATTTTTCTACACTGAGCATTTAGGCGTTTTGGCCTTGGGTTAGGTGTAGTTTTTGTCCCTGCTGGTACAAGCCCCTCAGTAGCCCCCTGTTGTTCTACACTGGCCTTATTGCCCGTAGGGGTTGGGGGCTTACTTGGCGAGCGCCTACGGCTTCTGTAGGCCGCCATTGGCCCTAAGTCCGTACCATCCCCCATAGCTGTTGACTTAGTTTCTTTTTCAAGCCATTCACTTACCATTTGTAAGCGGGACTCTATTTTCTTACCAACTAGCAGGTTGTCCAGCCCAAGATATTTTCGCCCGCTTTGGTTATCACCCCTCCAAAACCTAGGCCCAGGCTCATCTGCTTCATAAGCATAACGAATTAGGTTTACGATCTGCTCTACCGTTGCGTTTCTTAACCCCCCCCTTATTGTTTCTTGGGTAGCTGGGCCGAGCTTACAAGCTCCTGGCCTTATTTGGCGTTTTCTCCACTCTTCATAAACCGTGTAGACCTCGCTACTACTTGCCGCTACACCTGTTGATTTAATAGAACCCCAAGCACGGGGGCACGCCTGTTTAGCTTGGGCTTCTGTTGGCCTCCACCCACGCTTTATTTCTAGGCAAGCTACGACCTTATCTTTAGGCGGAGGTGGTAAGTCTAAATTCCTCCCTATTGCAAACCTCCCCTTAGAAGGCTGATCGGTAGAAAACCTAACGATCCACGCATACTCACCATCACCAGCAACCCATACAGCTATCTCTCCAGACGCCTCCAGATCAACCAGATCAATAGGGTTCATTTTAGAACGGTGTATTTCTACAACACCGTCCTTGTCTGCTCTTGACATTAGCTCTAATAAAGTAAGCTTAGCGCCTACACTTAAAGTCTCAATTCCACGATCAAGCCAAAACGATGCTCTCAATACAAAGTCTGTACGATTCATTGGTACCCCAATGGGCGCAAGGCAATTTCCGCTTATACCTTGCGCCCATATCTAAACTGTTACCTAAAAAGGGATATCAGAAGTGTTTCCAGCTTTAATTTGCCCCTGCATGTGGAAGTCTTCTGCTTTAGCAAGCATAGCCTCCATCTCATCAGTAATTTCACCGCCCCAGGTGGAATACCGTTGGCAGCGAACACGCATAGCGCCGTCTAGCCCAGCCTCATCTTCACACTGAACCATAATAGGGGAAGACATAAGCACATTATCCGTTGCTGTTTCATCTTCTGCGTCCCAAGGTTCACCAACATTCGCTGCGCGAGCAAACTGCGACAGCTTCCAAGCTGCACGTTCCGTTAGTGTAAAAGTATCCCAAATGAACCCCCCTACATCTTTCCCTCCATCTGGATCTTCAACACAGAGAAACCTAACGTCAATCTTAACATTGCCCGCTTTTGATTCTCCCCATTTAGTACCAGCGGCCCATAAGACTTTGCTACCAGCCCTAACTTTTGGGCGACGTTCACCGCCGCCACCACTGTTACCTTCTTCTGTTGGATTAATAATAAGTGCCATCTTTCCTCCTATTTGCTGGCTTGCTGCCTGCGTGTTCTACGTTGTTTTTTGGGTTGTTTTGGATCACCTGCAATATCAAGGCTCCCAACCTCGGTATTACCAATTTTGGCAAGCATGGCCGTAACGTCAGGTTCTTCTGTTGCGTCAAGTCCAGGAAGCCCTTTAGTAAGGTAGTTGGATGGCCCACGGAACATTACCTTGTGCCTAACCTCTACCTCTTCTCCTTCAGTGACTTGCTCTCTATAAACATAGCCAACTGCCGAAAAGTATCCACAAATCTCATTGGGCATTTTCCTACCATCAAAAGACGGCATAGCGTACCTAATCCCTGTAGATTCGTCGGTTTCATATTGAGCAAGCGCAGTACAAACAACCGTAAAGGGTAAGTCCCGTACTGTCCTGATCATTTTACGCATCCGATCAGTCAAAACGCCCCAGTCTGCAAGTGAAAACTTTACATTCGCACCAGGAGCGCTGCCTTTCTGCATAAGGATGTCATCACGTATAAGTCTCTGCATTTCTGTAAGCGAATCAATAATAATTGTCTCGCAGCCTGTTTCGTCTTTTAACCGCCCACTCATTGCATCCTGGAAGAAGGAATACACAGTTTGTAGGTTATTAGCTTCAACTACAATTGCGTCTGGGTTGGTAGCCTGTATTGTCATCAAACCATTAGGTTCAACCAACAAGATCACTGGCTTTGGTGCTGTACAACAAAGCCGTGTTTTTCCAGAACCACTATCTCCAGTAAATAATAGTTTGGCTGTTTTAGGAAGCTCTGCTGCTTTTTTGTAGCTTAGAACATTGGTGGACATATCTTATTCTCCTTATTCTCTTTGTTTTTAGTTTTTGTTTCTGTAAAACGAACTGATCCCCTCTCTTCCACCCCTGTATTTGGGCCGTTAATCATTGAATCAATGACAAGATCAAGATCACCCCCGCCTTCCATACAAATGCCAGCGTAAGAACATGAGCTTCCTGGGCCACGGCAGAATGGTACACGGGGGAATGATGATAAAACTGATTCCTCAGTACCCGAAGTTACCAAAGCCCTGCGCATTTTAGCGAACCGCTGTGCATCTACTAAAAGCTCTGTCTCGTACCTATCAATGACTGATTCTGCTGGATTACCCCACTCTCTATGGTAAAGCTTAGTGTCAACAGACTCTTTTAAGTAACGAACAAACTCTTTAGACTTATTTATATCCTCTATAGAATAATCAACGGTACTCCCAGATCCTCCGCTTATAACTAAATCAACTGCCTCTTTATACTTCCAACTAGGGCAGTTTTGTTTAGCTGTGGAGAGCTTTCCGCTTGCTAAAACCCTTGGCTCAACCTGCTTTCTGCTAGAAGATACGTCCCAAATGTATCCCCTTACTTTACCCAAACCAAGGTGAGCCGCAGCCGCTATATATCCTGGGAGTTGGTTGTCTAAATGTAGATCTTTTCCGTAAGAGGTTGGGTTTGCCGATGTTTTAAACTCTAAAACATAAAGCTCTTTAGTTTCCTTGTGCCTTAGTAAGCAATCTAATCTACCTATTTGGTACCAAGGTAAACGAACCATACGCCAAGGCTTCTTTTCCCTAAAGGTAGCGAGCCTCCACCCATTACCCTCCCCTAAATCTACAATTGGGACTTGTGATTTATATACTTTCCCGTTTGAATTAAGTACGGGTAAAGCCACGGGTATCTCAACAGCCAGCACATCAAAATTCTTTGGGCCATACATTCCATATATATGTAAGTAGCCAACAGCAGTGTCATGCAGGGATTTTAATAAACCATCAATCCCCCCATACTTTTCGGCCTGCCTGTCCCAATATTCTGGATCAGATTGTAGCTCTTTCTCAATGCGTGCTATCGGGCCAGAAAGGCTACCGCCGCACCTACCACAGGAAGAATGCAGCCCGCTTTGGTGTAAAGTATCGCCGCATACATACAAGTCTGCCCCTGAATACTGCAACCTTTTTTCACCAGACTCATTAGCCCAATGGATATACATATCCTCAAGTATAGAATGGTAAAAAGAACCCCATTGCATGGCTATACTAGGTAGGCCACTTATAAGCCTGCCATAAGAAAACAACCATCGCCTACTACACCATGCCTCCCTACGTTCGCTATTTGTTAGAACCATCGCAGCAGAAGGCAAGCCTGCTATTGGCTCCCCTTCATACCTAGGCGATACTGTCTTATATGGCCTGAAATGTCTCATGTGCCCTCCTACTGGCATTACCCCTATAGGGTTAGGTTTTGCTTTACACAACATAAATAACTTATGCGTGGGACAAAATATGTCCGCTACCTACACGCTATTGAATAATGGCCACCAGAACTACTACGGATCGTGACACTGCGTGATGTTACGCGAATAACCCGATCACCACCCCCCATTGTTTGCCCTGCTCTAAAAGCGGAGCACGGGACAGAAGCGCCTCTTCGGTGCAGGCGATCCTCCTCCCAACTCTTCAACGCTTGGGGCGGAATGTAACAACCAGAACAAATAAGGGCAGCCAACAATAACCTAAGCATTGTTCACCTCACTAGCCAAAGCAGCAGCCGCATCTTGCGCTTCTTTTTCTGTTTTGTACCAGTGGTATTCCTCATCGTGCAATACGCACCATAAGTCCCCAACATGGACTACCCGTGTTTCCTCACCAAAAATATTGTTTGTAATGTGTTGTGCCATATTGCCCTCCTACAAGCATTGTAATTAGTGTACCCCCACAACGGTTATTTTGCAACGCCTAATTTTGGCAACGGTACACTTTTAAGGACAGGCTGCCGTTTTTGCAATTCACCACGTTTAAAGTCAAATATTTCACTGTAACTCACACGCACACCTGTATGTTTTACTGATACTTTGTACAGTGCTTGCTTGCCCCTAAAGAACCTATCTATAACTACCCCTATTTTCCCGTCTGGGGTTAGAACTTCATCATGTAACTTGATTTTAGCCACACTTTACTCCTTTCTTTGTTTTTAAAAGCTCAGCCTTAATCGCTGAAATTGCTTTTCCAGCGGGCACTATACTTGGTATTCGTGCATTGATAGCAGTCTTGTACGCCATTGCCCTGTTTTTCCACTGCCTTCGGTACACTGGATCATTATCAATAAGATCCACCACAACTGGTGTCTGCTTGCCTTCAGAAACACGCATGGCACGCCCTATTCTTTGTATTGCTCGCCCGCCTGCTTTACCTGTGCTTGCATTTACAAGGTAATCAAGGTTCGGTACATCTAAACCTTCATCTGCTAATTGTGTTGCCACAATGGCTTGCAACTTACCTTTCCGTAGGTCTGATAAAGCGTATTCCCGTGCCTTTTTATTCATTTTACCTGTTACTGCTTTGCAGTCTATTCCTTTTTGGCACAACTGATCAGATAGCCAATACGCTAATTTAACTCTAGGCACTAAAATTAAGCATGTGCGCCCATCTTCAGCCCCCTCAAAACTAACATCAATCAAGAACTGCCTTCGTTCTTCATTGCTACACAACCAATTCAATGCTCTTGCACTCTTCTTAGTCCCACCTTTCTCTGTACCCCACGCTACAGGCGGAACAATTATCCCTGTTTCAACAGGGAGTATGCTTGGCATCATTAGGTAACCCTGTTCTACAAGGTGCCTCGGTTTCATTGAAAATAATTGTGGGCCTATAAACATTGGGAGTAAGCAACCCCAACCGTCTGGTCTGTCTGGAGTAGCTGTTAATCCCCAACGGTATCTTGCTGGCATTTCCCTAAACAAAGATCTAAAGCTGTCTGCTGGCGCATGGTGGCACTCATCCAGCAACACCGCGCCCGCAGATCCCAACAACCCTTTCCTCTTAAGTGGGTTTGCATGTAGTGTCTGAACCATTGCAACCGCTATCTCATTATCAGCCAATTGCCTCCACCTATAATCCCCACCTCCAGAACTAACTCTCCTTACATCAGTAGCGTACATATTCTCAAAAACACCCACCCACTGCATAAGCAAGTCCTCTGTATGGACTAGTATGATCGAGGGTTGGCCAGTAGCCACAATTGCTGCCGCGCCCAAGACAGTTTTACCCGCCCCGCATGGTAACGAAACATACCCCTGAACGGACTGTATAAGTTTGTTGCAGGCATCTATTTGGTATGGCCTTAAATCAACACCAAGATCATTGCATTGAAGAATCTTCTTTGATCTATTTGTTACCCTGATCCCACCATCAACACTAATTATATGTCCATGCCTTTTTGCTAAACGAGCAATCTTAGCAAATGCCCCACGTGGCAATATTATTTCTTCTTCCCATTCTGGCCCATTGCGCAATCTATAGAACTTTACATGCTGCTGTAAATGCCCATTGTTCAGGCCCATCCTTTGCCGTTTTTCCAGCTCTGGATTCTTTATCATAAAATGCTGCGCTATTGCCCAACGAAGTTTATCTGGCATTGCTGAATGATCTAAAATCAATTCAGAGCCAACTCTTGCTTTTATAGTTTTCAATTGTTCGTTGTTAAAAGGGGCGAGGGGAGGGGTAAGGCTGAATAAGGCTACGACCTAACCGCTGTAGTAGGAGGGCGGCCCCCCTCCCCTCTATTACTTTAGGCCGTAAGTTCATTTTTCGCATCTTTTGTGCGGTTTTAAGCTAAACCCCCTATATGTAAGTGTGGCCATTTTAAAAAAGCCCCCACCAGATTGTAAAAAGCGGTCTGATGAGGGCGGGTTCCAATAATGGAGTTCAAATTTCCCAGTTGAGAAAGCCAGGAGATTGACAACCAAACAACAAAAAGCCCCGAAGAGAAACTAATTGACTGATTTAATTGCAAACGGATTGTATCACCCTAGAGTTAGGCCATCAAGTGCTATAGGTAGTATTGATACAGACTTTCAGTTTGCTTTTGATTCAATCAAATCTTCTGTTTGCACTAGAAGCGCGGTATCCAACGCGGGCAAAGCGCTTCTGTGGGTAATGGGCGAATTAAAAGCCCATCAAATACAGGAAGTTAAGTCTGGGTATTGGTACTTAGAGCTTTGCCCAACATATTTATCATCAATACCATCTGTTACTAGGTGGGCCGCTGGTAAAGCGTGGAAACAAATCAAAAAATATTTGGGTTGGATTGAAGTTTCCTTATCTGGAGCTTCCTCAATGGGCGCTAAAATAAGGAAACTACATTTTGGCCAAAAGTGGGGTAGGCACATTCTCTTCACCACTAAAAGCAAACAACTGCTATTAGAGGTAGCCAGGAGGTTCAGACACAATGGTTTTTTTGAGCGCTTTAGTGGCGCACAGAACGCCTCTAAAGTGCTTGTTGGCACCGTGGCAACCCCAGCCAAGCTGCGAACAGCACAGGGGCATAACAGCCAGCGCACAGCCGCCGTAAGTTGCCCCAACACCAAAGCCCATAAGCACGCAGATAACTCACCCTCCCTTATACTCTGGCGAACAGGGGTTGAAGCAAAGAGCGGTGCAAAGTGTTTAACCTGCGAACAAACATACTCAGTAGAGTATTGCGGCAATAAAACCAGCCTATTTATTCCACGTAGAATGAAGCACGCAAGCGCACAAACCGCCGTAACTACTAAAAAAACAGCCCACCAGCACAATAATAACCTACTAAGTAAAGGATCTAAGCCAATAGGTGGTTTAGTCTCTACAGTTAAAGCATCCAATAGTTATCTTAGCGCTAAGCTTTTTAGCTACATTGCCGACAATACAGGCCACACCAATCGCAGTATTGGGCATAAACTCCGTAATGGGCCGCTACAGATCCTAAAATGGTCAGAAACTCGTAGTAAAGGCGCTAAACCTACTGACGCTGCGCGTACCGTCCAACAGTTATACTGCCCAGATATAAGCCAAGGACAAAAGCACATACTCCCAACATCACTATGCTCCGTTTCTCAAATGAAGCCTACAGAGTGGAAAGAAACACACTTTGGTAAGCGCCCTTATAAATGGGCTGCTTCACGCCAGTCGTGGGTACTATTTGATATTGACAATATCTGCGGTTTGGAAACAAACCTTTCCCCAATGATCAAGGATATTGAAGCTGCGATTAAATCCGACGATGAATGTAGTGGGCGTTGCGCTATTGTCCAAACTGGCCCGACTGGTTTACAAATATGGGTTGAGCTTAGGGAAGTAAGGTTTAATCCAGAAGCTTGGTTTGCCAATATGGGGGTTCGTAACTGGTACTCTAGCTTAGGCGCTAAACTTATTGGTAACGCTCATAATATTGGATGCGTTGGTGGAAAAGTAGACATGGCTTGTTTTGCGGCGGGTAGGTTTGGTAGGAGGCCAGGATGGAGGCTGCTACCTACTGGAAATGTGTTCAGGTCTAAATTGCTAAGCACACAATGCGATAGGATTAAGTTCGCCCGTAATCATCCTCAAGCCTAATAATATCACCATCATCAAACGTGCTTACTTCGGCGATAATAACAAAGTCACCATTGTCAATAGCCCCCATTCTGTGCGGTGTTCCAGGGGGTATGTGAGCATACATTCCTGGGCTTAATTCATAAGTCACATTGTTTTTCTCGAAAACCATTGTTCCGTATAAGACTATTACTGTTTCTTCCTTGTATTGGTGAAACTGTAATGACATTCTTTGGCCACTTTCTATACGCATAATCTTCCCAGTATATTTCCCAGGAACATTTGCCCAAATAAGTGTTGATCCCCACGGCGCGTGCTTAGTATCAATCATTACTTGCTGTCTTTTTTATTGATGGCCAAAGTTTTCGTTTGAGTTTGTTCTGTTGTGGCTTTGCGTGTACAGATTTAATTACCTCTAAATCATTTAAATTTGGACTTACTAATTTAGGCAAAAGGCCTGCCCTTGTCCCACTGCCAGCATTACAACGGTCACAGGGACTAAAGCCACGTTCTTTTTTTTGTAAGAACCTACGTGCAGCAGTAAACTCTGGCCCCCACCAAATTTGTTTTAGGCTCCTTTCACCAACATTTCCACAAGTATATTCGTGCCCCCAATCCATACAACAGATGTTTACATTACCACCATAGCAAACAGTGATTTCCCTAAAAGGTTGGGTACAAGACCTACTGTACGGTTGTTCAGGTACTGGTTGGTCAGAAGCATTTCCAGCATGGTTCATTAAGGTGCGTGAACCACTTTCTCCAGACCTGATCCCTATGTCGTCCATAACTATCATTAGGCCCGTTTTCTTTCGGTGATAATTATAGTAGGGGGAAATTCCAGCAGGAATACAATCGTCATAAAAGTCCATTACCTCAAATCTATTGCAGGATTTAGCCATTTCTTGGAGTTTGGATCTTTCTGGTTCGTATGTATCTAAGATTATTATGTCAATACCTGCTTCAAAAGCGCGTACAGCGTATGCCTCTACTGCATTTTCATGTTTTTTTGAACGCATCCATGTGCGCCCATTGGTAGTCAATTGAAACTGTGTGCTTGGTAGGTATTGCCTAAAGATCCCAATAATCTCTTCCCAGTTTGGGTTTAGTGTAGGCTCCCCATGCATTGCAAACTCTACCCTAGCTTTAGGGCAAAGCTCTCTTAATTGTAATGCTATCTTTTTAGCTAAGTGGACTGACATATAGTTATATGGCATACCCAATTTGTCTCTAATACCATTTAGGCCACAAAAAGAACAAAGCCTATTACACCCTTCTGTAAGCTCTAATTGTACAGACCAAGGCGCATGTAACCCCTCACCTTTACCTTTCCCTATTTGCTTTTTTTTTAGAAACCCCATTAGATCGCCAACAAGATTTCATCTTTACGCTTTGGGTTATCTTTCAACATTCCAGGCCACTTGTCTTTTAATTGCTTGATAGTCGTTTGTTCAAGCTCGCTTGTACGGTAATCGCAAGCACCACCCTTGTTTGTACGGTGAGCGAATGTAGCCAATACTGCGTTGCACCTAGCAATAGATCCATACTTCATTAAGTGTTGGATTGTGTAGTCATAGTCTTCTTTTAGGCGCAGTTCTTCATCAAACCTGAGATTAGTTGGTTTCACAGCAATAAAGTCGCCAACTACAAAAGCACTAGTATGTACAGGCTTATTCGGGTTGAAAAAGAAAGCATTAGCTGTAGGTGCTACGCCTACCATGCAAGAGCCTGTACTATCTAAAGCTTTAAACATTAGCCTAACTGCATCATCAAGTGTTGCTTCGTGCTTCTCAGCCTTATTTGTAGCAATCTCTAGCTTGCGCAAATCATCACTAAGCTCAATAGCAGGTAAGTCTTGGGCAAAAGCATCATCTAAGATTGCATTACGGCTACGGCACAAACCACCAGACTCTACTACTTTAGATGCACCCATTATTTCATATTGCTGCACTTCTCCCTCCCCAACGTACCAAGTAAGGGGGCCGCACATTGCTTCCATTTTAGTTACGTTTTTAGCTCTCTTATGGGAGATCACACCAATGAATACTTTCACACCACCAATACGCCTAATCATGCTTTATCCTCATTATATACATAAATAATATTACCGTTATTGTCTGTACCATTTGGTTGCATTATCCCTTCAAACATTTTGTATGGAGATTGCCCAGCATTTGGATTGTTCCACAACCAATTCATATAGTCATACATTGTATGATCTAAAAACTTGGCTCTTGCGTCTGTTCCACGTGTATTGAAGCCAGAAGCTCTTCTCCACAAGAAGCCCTTCAAATGATTCATTTCACCATTCGATGTAATGTCACACCAAGTTACTTTCCCTGTTTTCTTACACTTTAAAAGAGCCTCGGTAAACTGCCCTTTGCTGACATTATGGTCTTGACCTAGGCCACAACAGTTTGAATCACAACTACGCTCTTTGAAATGTGCGTCAGAAACATAGAAACGCATACCTATTTCTTTACACAAGTCGTCCATTTCATCTATAAATGGTTTTTTGACTTTTCTATTTAATCTCAAATAACCGTGAGCGTAACTATACTTTTTATAAAAAGATAAGTAATTAAACCCAGAGGCTCTTGACATTACTTTTAGTTTTTCTTTTAAGCCTTTACTACGCTGTTCTAAACAGAAAAACTCAGTAGACATTGACATAGCCCCGCGTTGGTGGGCTTCCCTAATAAGGTCTAAATGGCCAGGAGATGTGATTCCTATCATAAACGGTCTAAGCCTTAGAATCGCCCCACCACAGTTAAAATTCGCTATGTCTTCAATAAGCTTTAGCCTTGCCCTAGGAGGAGGCGTCCCTGGCTCTACAATTTTAGCTTTCCACGGATCTTCGGTAATAAGGGTGACTTTTACAGTCCATTTAGGGTTATTCCTAAATAATTCAGCATACCGTTCGTCCCGAACCCACCACGTGCCCTTTGTGGAAAAGGTTAGTGGGTAGTCTAACTCTCTCAAGAACCTAAGTATTTCTAAGCCAACACCGTGTTTTTTTTCTAATGTACAGAACGGATCTGCCATTCCGCCCCACTGCATTACCTTCTTAGATTTTATATATTCCCCAAACTGAGAGGAATCAGGATCTAAGAAATGCTTCTTAAAACTTTTAACATTTACAGCTTTAGGTCTATTTGCTAAATAGGCTTCTCTTCGGCTTGCCCCACATTCTTTTTGGAAAGCAGCGAAGCAATATAAACACCCCCAAGTACAAAGACTGTACTGATCAAATGTCATGGGCATTGAACAATCAGCAACCTCATTGCTCCACCTAGGAGAGTGATAATATCCTTTATCTAGTTCTGGTATCATAATTCTGCCCAGCCCAGATCCCTAACTGGGAACATTTTTTTATGTTCTAAATTATATTCATCATCTATATTCAGGCGAGTTTTGATTGCTTGTGCCTCTTTATCGCAAGTGTAGACCAATACTATTGTTTTAGCCCTATCGTCTAAAACGCCATCAATGCGCTCTAGTTTATCTGGATCAAGATCAAGGCCCTCAAATAAACCACTTGGCATATCTAAATTTTCAATTAGATCATCAAACTCATCATTACTCCAACCCAATGTAGTTAGGTCTACATTCCTGCTAGCTTCTAGCTCTTGAAGAAGCTCAACAAGTATTTCTGAATCCCAATTTGCAGCTTCAGCTAATTTGTTGTCAGCAATGGCATACGCATTAGCATCTTCTTCATTTTTAAATGGGTGCTGCCTTACTGGTATTAGTCCTGGGCCTGGAGCGAAAGGGGGGGTAAATTCTGGGTTCTTTTCTAAAAGGAATTTAAGCGCCGCCATTCGGGTGTGGCCAGCTACCAGCCGATTTTTGCCTTCCCAAACCACAATTGGTGATACGAATCCAAATCGTTTAATTGATTCTGCAATAGCGGGAATTGCTTCGGCATTGTCTCTTGGGTTCCTATCCCAATCAAAAAATTGATCTAACGGTAACCATTCGGCGGCTGCTAATACTTTAGTCTTACTCATTTAATTTGCCTCGTTCTTTAGCTTTTTCTAATTCTCCCATTGGCGAATCACAGCCGAGTATCCCCTCCCTGTAATAATGGACGACTGTGATGCGTTCCCAATCGACCTTTTCTTCACCTACCGCAGCATAAGGGGGCACATTTCCATGCCAAACGCATGGGTTGAAAACAAGCACATCCCCATGCCTCATATCTACAGCAAACCTATACTCTGGGACTACCAATTCAAAACCGCTGTACTCTCCTCTCCGAAAGCATAACAAGCAGCCCATCCCATCTTTAAGATCGCCACCGTCTTGGTGGTAAGCAGAAGGGACACAATTATTGACTGTAAGCGTTGTAAATGGTGTCCCAGGAATAATCCAAGCGGGGTGTGCTTTTTCCACATAAGTCATTTGGTCTTCATATTTACTTGGCGCTACGTCTTTAAAAACATTAGCAACTTCTTTTAAGCAAGGCTGTATGGCCTCCCATTTTTCTGGGTGGTGCTGTAAGAACGCTGTTTGGCGACAGAAAGGGTGCCTCCCGCCCTGTGCTTCAAAGAACCCAGCTACACAACTAGAGACATTGCTTGTGCGTGTTTGTCTTGAAACAGTGCCGTCAGGCCGAACATTAGGTACGCGAGTTTCGCCAGCGTACACCCCGCGATTATCGCTCTTAAAACGCTTCATGTAATGGTAGGTGGGGTATGATTCTTCTAGTGCTTTTTCAGATATGGCACCTCTTCGGTACCCAACAATAAGAGTACCGTCTGGAGCATAAACATCACATGACTCAGTAAGCATAAAAGAGTAATGCTCTTTTGGTGGGTGCTTACCCTTCCACGGCCTAATTTGTTTTTCGGGGACTTTAGAGCGTACAACAATTCTCATTTTGCAAAATCTTCTGCTGCTTCTTGAATTGTTTTATAAACGGTATCTGTAATGTTGTCCGTATCGTGCTTTTTAGCAAGAGTGTTTACCCACATTTGGAAGATAGGTGCAGTTTCTTCGTTCAAGAATAACTGAACCATTCTTACACTACTATTAGGCATTGCTTTAGGTTCGGCTCCTTCTGGGATTTCTGGGCTGCCTTGGCCAACATAGCTTTCTTCAGGGGGAGCTAAACCAAGAGTATCCATATCTGTATCGAATTGTGCAAGTAAACCTTCAAGCTCTTCACCAGAAAAGCCAAGGGAAATAGGATCAAACTCATCGCCAAGCTGAGATAGTGCTTGGATATGTTGAGACAATACTTGCTCGTCCCAGCCTGCCAACTCACCACTACGGTTTAATGAGATTGATAATTTACGAGCATCCTCATCAGATACATCTAAAAGGACAACATCTACGTGTGTTTCCCCTAGTTTTTTCATTACGCTAAGGCGACCATTTCCGCCAATTACTTTCATGGTGTTGGCTTGGACAACTAATGGTTCCACTTGGCCATGAGCCTCTAATGAAGCTCTGATTGCAGATAGGTTTTTTTCATCATGGACACGGGGGTTAGCGTTATCAGGGACAAGTTTTTTGATCGAAACATTTTGTACATTCATTATTTACTCACTGTAGGAAGTTTAAAAAAAGAGCAGAGGCTATAGAACCAATAAAAACACCGCCAATCGTACCGAACATAACCAATTTCGCGGTAAGCTTCGCGACCTGATTTGAATATTCAGGTGGGGATAGCACAAAGGCAATTTCTGGAGAACCTGATCGCTCTACAACAAAATGTGAGACAATGACCCACCCCTTTTCCAAAAGGGACGCTAATGCTGGATCTTGTAAAGACCTTTTAGGGTCTTCAAGAGACATAAAATGAACAGTCATTCTATCTTCCATTAGAACAACCCCCTGGCTCTTCTTAAACCTTTATTAAAGACAGCGGATCGTATTCTTCCATCGTAATGGAAAAACCCTATTCTCTCATTTGGGTGCTTTGCTTGGTGCCTTTTAACAAGCTTTCTAAAAGCGGCTAAATCTTCAGCACCCATTTCAGACCAGTGCGCTTCTTTTACGATAGTACCTTTTGCCAAAGTTATTTTTTCACTGGCTGAGCAGTTTTTATGAAAGATCATATCTTTAGTTATTTTATATGGCATTTTCGCTTTCTCTTTCTGAGCACAATGAAATTGCGTTCTTGATTACGTTACCATTTAACTCAAATGCAAAATCATCAGAGTAGTCAGAAGCCTTGGCCTCTAATTGGTTGCTTGCATACATTTGCCCCATTGACTCGATCAAATCATGCCAACTAGCATCACGGCCAATACTAACCATTGCTTCTTTATATGAAGCGAGAAGTTGATCGAAAGCAAAACCTTCTTGAGGGATAACATTTACTGTAGAAAGCAATTTATAAGGACTTTCTATTTTCAATGATCCATTTATTAGATCAAGGCTAACGCTTTCTTCTGTTTCTTCAGTGACTATTCCGCAATGCTGATCTTCGCCTACTTCTACTAAAGCAACTTTACCTATGATTTGACTCTCAAACACGCTTGAAATTTCATTACCAAACACAGAAAGCTGGTGGCTAGAAAGCTTTACTACTATGATTTCATCAAGCTTATAAACCATTGCGCTTGCGGCGTGAGGCAAAAGCCCGTGCAATCTGAAACGGACAACCAATGATGAGTCTTGCCCGTTTATGTTGACTACACAATGCCTAATATCGCTATGCCCAGTCGCGATTTTTTCTTGGTTATTACCGTCATCAATAATAACGTGAACAAGATCATAACCACTTGTAGACTTAACAGATCCCTTAGACCCATCTTGACCAGCGTGCCAAGCCTGAAGCGCTCCTGGGACATACTCATTGGCTATGTAAGCATCTTCCTCACACCTAATATTAAACGAAACATCAATATCCCATGAGATATCTCCAGTTGCGTCTTTTCTTGGGACTGCTCGGCACAATCTGCCCTCGGCAGATGTTGGCAGTTCTTTTAGGCATAACATTAGCTTTCTCCTGCTTACTTTTAGGGGGGGCGGCTTAAAAACGCACCCTCGGCTTTTTTCTTAAATGAAGACAGCTTGCCTTTACTTACTCATCGGAAGTAGCTCTTTGGCATTTAGAAAGCAATTCTGTGATCAAGTTAAAGCTAAGAGTCATAGACTCTAAGTCCCTTAGCGATTCTTCCGCTTGTAGTGTAGCTAAAGCCAGTTCCATACTAGGTTCAGGGATTACTGGGCATGTATGGTTAAAGTTCATACCAAGGCCGCCAATAGCCCCACCGCCAGAAAGGTAAACGAACATTAAGGCCCAAGGTGGCAATTTACCTAATAGGTTTGACGGTGATTCAGCACTCATTAGTTTCTCCCCTGGTAGACCCCCCAGGCGGCCAAACCTAACAAAACACCAGCCACTATTCCCTCACCCCTACCAACCCACCTGTTAAAGGAAGGCTGGTTTGATAGTGGCACTGGTCTTTGCAACTCTTCTAACAATAGTGCATTTTCTGCTTGCAGGGTAGTAATATCTACAGAGCAGATAGTATACAGCTCTTGGCTATAGATTTTCATATCTATAAGATCGGCAGCGTCAGATGTAGGGAAGCAAACAGCACCACACACGCCAACACCATTATTAGACAAGGTTGCTGGAATAGTAGCCCCACCAACTACCGCCGAAGCCACTTCACACTGATCAGTTATCGGCTCCCTTGCAACAGGGGCTTCTGGGATAGTCATTATAATTGTGCCGATTAGTAACAGGCTCAAGTGTTCTCCTTATTCCATAGGGCAACAATATCATGCTCTGGAGTTTCGCTAACAACTGCATTATCTACTGCATTATGGGCAACCTTGGCCTCTGCTGTAGCTGTAGCTTTCTCATTTGTTGCCTGTTGTTCAGCAGCACGTTTATTATGGCTTGGTACTGGCCTGCCCTCACCCTTGGCAAAAAAGGCGCTGGCAGCTTTTATAAGGGCCATTAGACCCCCAGCCGCCAGCGCCCCAAGGGCGAGTAGTACGCCTTCTTGCATACCTATTCAGCCTCTTGAGTTTCTTCCGCTTCTGGTAGCGGGGCCTCTTCAGCCTCTTCAGCTTCTTCAGCTTCTGCTGGATCTTCTACAGCCGCTAATGGCTCAGCCTGTGGCACTTCTTCTCCACCACCAATGCAAAGTGGCGCAAGAAGGGTTGCAACTGCGATCAATAGGATTCCTGTCCAAATAACAGCAGAATGCTTCTTGGCTTTCAGTTTTTCTAGTTTATCTTTAAGACTCATGATTTCTCCCCGTTGAGAAAATAATTACTCTTCTTTTTGCGGTTCAGGCACTACACCTTCCAACGCTTTACCGTCTACGTACCCTTGACCAAACAAGTAAGCAGCAATGACACCTGTACTAAGTTGAAGAGCTTCACTTAGTTCAACTTCAGAACTAAAATATTGAGCAATAATTGGTAGCACTGCACCAAGCAGGGCGAACCAAAATTTACGACTTTTGAGTTTATCTGGCATTTCTCTCTCCTTTTACCACCACTGATCTAGTAGCGTATATGTTACTTTCTTCCATGTAGGGTGGTGGCCCAATTGAAGCCCCACTAATTCCATCATTTCCAAATGGCCTTTTTCGGTGGCGTGGACTTGGCACCCAGCGCTCCATTTTCCAACGCGAGTGCTTTCCTTACCAGCCTTATGGATATTGCAGCCAAAGTACCCCTCTTGTACTGAGGACTCATTCATATCTAATACAGTATCCCTATCGGAATCCCTGTAGACTTTGATTTTACCCCCTGTTTGGACAAGTGCTAGGTATTTACCTCTGTGCATACCAACCTCATATACGCCTCTATATTGTCCAGGTTTATAAATGGCTGTGCCAAGCTCAGTCCCATAAACAGTTGGGTTTTGCAAACAGAATGCGCCTGGGTCTGTTGTGGCTGGCCAATAACGAACATGCCAACCCCCGCCCTCTTCGGTTTTATAAGCACACCCAAGTAAGTCATCAAACTGATCAGATTCTCGGTTTTTGCCACGAATACCAAACAGGTTTAGGTTGTAGGCACCAGTAGTAAATACTCGGTAACCAAGCGATTGAATGTGCTGCAAAACAGGGGGTAACGAGTATCCCATTATTCACCTATCTGGTGGGTTAGCACTAACCTTATGGTCAGACTTTAGAGTTTATAACCTTTTTATCACTAAAGGTATAGTATTCCCCGTCTGATAGGACTCGCCCATTGACTCTATTAGATTTGCAATGCACCACTTCAACCTTAGCAGCGGAAACTTCTTTTTTAGCTGCATCTAGAAGCTCTAGCAGCCTCATTCGATCATTACGTTGCATCATTCTTTCCCATTTCCCTAATATCTTCAGCCAAAACTGTAAGTATAGTCTCTAGTGCTTGAAGTTTTTGCTCGATCCTTATTAGGGCATTTTCATCAGCCCTTTGTAGAGTTTCAACCTTAGATAACCTTTTAAGCGCGTTGGCTCCTTCTATCCTATCACGAAATGAACGTAACGAGACTAGTTGTTCATCGGTTTTTTCGAACGAAGATTTAGTGTCGTCTTTAGACCTGCGGATTACGTGATCTAGTCCGACGATTGCGCTTAGGACGAGTGCGGCGTATGACGCTATTATTTGCTCCATTTTCTGATTGCTCCCCAGCAGTTTGTTTCTTTACAGAATCAGTTGGAACTTTTACTTCCGCCTTTTCTTCGGTTTGTTCAGTAGTTTGCGCTTTTTCCGCTTTTCCCTTTTCTACAGGAACAGGGGCTACTGGCTGTTGCTCAACAGTAGCAACACTTTCCCCCTTTGTCTCTTGTTCTTGATTCCCTTCCGCCATGTAAGAGATTTCTTCACGCTTGATAGCCAGCGTATCAATAGTAACGGCAGGGAATGACGATTCCGCCATCCCCTGCACATTATATAATACTAGGTGCGAAGGGAGTAATTGGTGTTCACCAACCCTTTCAGCACACACAGTAGCGGTTCCATCTGGGGAATCCCATCGCACTAGTATTTTTCGCATTAGGCTAAGTACGTCACGTAGAGTACGTCACCAGACTCTGGTGCATCACCAAACGTGATTTGAGTAGCAGAACCATTGTCCGCAACTTGGAACTCATCTATATCATCAGCACCAGAAGCAACCTGGGTAAGAGCCTGTCCGTTACGGAACACAGTGGCTACACGCCAGTTAGCATCCAAAATACGGAAGCTAAGGTTGAACACAGTTGCAGTACCATCACCAGCGAATTCTTGGTAACGTGGCCTGAATGCGATCATTGAAGGATCAACAGCATCTGCCTGAATGGTCACGACACCGTTAGATGCCATCGCAACATCACCACTAATAGCTACAGGGTTGTAGTTAGTACCGTCAGCAACAAGCATGTGTCCAGCAGTGTTTGTGGTCATCGTGATATCATCACCAGTAACAGTCAAATCACCAGTAACAGTCAAATCACCAGCGACGGTTACGTCTGCACCACTCAAGGTAATTGCAGAAGCACCAGTGCTTGCTTTGATAAGGTTACCATTCAACTGAAGAGCGCCTGTGGCCATGTTTCCAGCACCATCAAATGAAACAGCGGCATTGTTCGCATTATCAAGCAACTGGTTACCAGTAACCTTGATCTTGCCACTGAATACGGCGTTGTCATCACCTTGAGTACCAATCGTGAAATCACCTCCCATATCAACATTCAAGATGCTTGAAGCTGAGATTGAACCACCTAATGCTGTTGCAGAACCAGCAATGGTAATGCTGTTGTTGGTCAGCTTGTCATTAGCAATACTTCCAGCCAAGTCAGCATTTAGAACTGCGCCAGTAAGCGCCAACTTGCTATAAGCAATACTTCCAGCCAAGTCACTGTTGAGGATAGCCCCACCAAGAGCCAGCTTTCCGTAAGCAATGCTTCCAGCTAAATCAGCGTTAGTGACAGAGTTGTTCAAAGACAGCTTGCTGTATGCAATTGCCGCAGAAGCGTTGATGTCTGCATTTACGATTGCGCCATCAGCGATCATGGCAGAAGTGATACCGCCTGCTTTGACCTGAAGGCTATCTCCAGAAATCTCAAGAGAAGAATCATCAACGTTCACGCTAAGAGTGTTTCCAGTCTTAGCAAGACCAAGGCCAGCAACAATCTGTCCAGCGCCAGAGAATTGAGCGAAAGCTATAGAAGTTACGCCAACAGTCACGGCATCGTTAGTACAAACCCAACCAGAATCAGCGTTTACAGTACCTTCGCGAACGAACATTGCCGCCCCAAGGAACTCGCCAGCCGCGTTCATATCAGTTGAACGTGACCAAGCGCCAACAGCACAAACGTAAATTCCGTTCTCGGTTCCATCTGTCTGACCTTTTACAAGAACGCGGTCATTAGCAATGACAGCAACACCATCAATGGTCTGTGTACCAGAAAGTGTAATATTTCCACTAGCGCAAACAGCTACTGAGTCTTTCCAGTGAAGCCCCTGTGCAATGCTATCTACATAGCCTTTAGTTGCGGCTTGTGCATCAGCACTAGGTGTTGCGACCGTAAGCGTACCGCCCGTAAAGTCATAGGTTGCTGTTAGATCCATTTTGGTTGCGTTGACTGCGTTTGCTGCCAATTTAGATGTATCGATTGCAAGATCTTTGATCTGCGATCTGACGAATTGAAGGGCCATGATAATGCTCCGTAGTGGGGTTTAGTAAAAACAGTTTGCAACCCCCATCGCAAACTGTGGTGATCAATATCAGACTGCGCCTAATATTGAAACTGTTAAAGTCAATCGGCTAATCTAAAGTGGTTCATAAACCGCAACAACTACAGACCCAACGGGTGGTGCTTCACCAAAATATGTAGTGAATGAACTAGAGGTTGTTTCTACAACTTCCTTCCCCGACCCCGTTCTTTGCCTCATTCCATTGAAGTACACTACCAAGCTTCCTGCTTTATAACTTTGTGTTGTATTGAATATAGTCTGATCACCATCTACTTGGCCACTAAGATCATTTTCTATTTCCAAGAAAGCGTAGTCATTAAGCTTTGCGCTAATGATTAGCCAGCCGCCACCACTCCCAGTAGCAAGCCCATTGCTCACAAGGCAAAGGTAGCCACCGTTTGTCTCTATTATTTTACTGTTAGCCCCAGCAATGCCGATACCGCCGCTTCCCGTAGGGTCGGAAGCATTGATAGTAATCTTATTTACGCCAGCGCCGCCACCACCAGGAAGTTGGTCTACAACATGAATTATACGACCCGATCCAGCAGTGGCCGCATTTGGAAGGGTAACTGACTTAGCAGACTCGGCAGTATTGACGGTAACTATGTAGTCCGCCGCACCGACAGTATAAGGGTAATCCCCTGGTACAGTGTAGCCAGCAACTTGCTTACCAGAAACAGCGAGATTTCCAGATAAGCTCATACTCTGGGTTTCTATACTTGGATCAAGACCAACTGTTACTACGCCATCGACAGTGTTGGCCGTTATTTGGTTAGCTGTACCAACAACCGATTTTATAGTACCCTCTGAATCTGCTGATGGGTACCAAGAAAGGCTAGACTGATCCCATTTTAAGACGTACCCATTTGGGGTTTCGTTTGTTACGTCATCGCGCAACTTCGGGGCGTGCCGCGCCCGATTGAGTAATACTAACCTTTCTTTTTCAGCCGCCATATTATACGCGCTACGCTATTGAATAAGTGGAAACATCACCGTCTAACTTTGCATAGTACGGCGACCAAACACGAGCGCCCAAAACGACCCTCCCTGATTGGTAAGTAATAGAAACTATTGTAGCAGACTCGTTTTCCCAACCAAATTCATCATCAGTTAGTGAAATATTATCCCCTAAAGATACAGAAAACATAGCGCTGGCTATACATTCATACTCAACATAATACGAAGGCAAGCTTAAGTGGGATACAAGCCAGTCTACGACTAGCCCAGCAGTCTGATCGTCATTGATGTACGGGCATTGTATAGAAATGTGCTGCCTTAGCCCGATATTCTGTGCGCTTACATTACATAGAGCATTATTGGTATGATCGGCTAAAACAACGCCTTCGTACACATTCTCCATTGCATTGAATTTATACTCAACAGTGAAGCTATTATAAGACTTATTCTTAGCTGTTTCGGATACTGCTGTAGCCCTCCCCATGACAGGGTGCGTTTGGGCATTAAGTTTAAACCCAACCTTAGCCCCATTCCTGTCCACAAATACAGGGCCGTATCCGCCCAGCATCCAAGCCATAGAAACCATAGGGAAACAACCAAGCAACCCTTGTTCTATAAATGAAAGCGTTGTAGCGTCATTGCCGCTTCCAGCATTTACTAATGTGGTGGACTTTAAAGAAGAAGCCTTATTGTTAGCTAAAGAAAAGGCTTGATAGTTTATGCTGGCTTTACCAAAAGTAGAGTACTCTTCAAGAAAGTACAGCGCTTGGCCGATTGGGTTTTGGCTTGAAACACCCCTTGAAACCTTCACATATACTGCTTCGGTATATTCCGTAGATGGATTGTTAGTAAACTCGATACCCGTATAAGGCACCCCTTTATCGTCATTTCCACGAAACACAGACCACCCGTAAGTAATATCTGTTGTCCCGTAAGCCACGCCATCAACATAGATGCTGTCTGAACCACCAGACTGCACATCAAGATCCCCTATCCCCACCATCAATTGTTGCAGAGATGCTGTCCCGCTCACCCAAATACACGGAACCCATTCATAACTGTTGGCTACAATAGGATACCTGCGGCCTATAGACTCTTTTGGCGCTTGCCTAAATGCCACATTGTCCACAACATAAGGCGGTAAAGATAAATCCATTGACTCTTTAGGATCTGTAATGCTGAATTCTATCGTACCACCGTCAGCAGGGAAAAAGTTAACCCCACTGTCCATTTCACCCCGCATAAGCACAAGCCTATTGTCATAATCCCCACCATCGTATTGTAGAGAAACCTCCGCTACACCAGCAAGCATCCTACCTTTGGAGATTAAAGATGCCGCATCTACAAGCTCATTCGGCAGGGTGAAACTAAAGCTTCTGGCAGAACTGTTGCCGCTTCCAATATCAATGCTGTTGGAGATAGGCGGTTCGGAAGACATAACAGGTAGGTAGTTGTACTCTGCCCCTGTTTCTGTAGAGGTGGTATTACATTCCCTACTTGAGATGAAGACACGCTTGTCTACACCAAACACAACATCTATACACATTACTAGGTGGCTAAGGTCTGGATCAGCACGTAGGTAGTCAGCCCAATACGTGCTCAAAAGCATTTTGCCGCCGTACCTATTCTTATCCCAGACTCTAAAAGCTGGGTGGTCTGTGTAAAGGTTTACAGCCACCTAAACTTCCTCTTCAAATGTTACTGTTGTGTCCCCCACTTGGTACCACTTGTTGGAAGTTTCACTGTAAGCCCACCCGACGTTTTGATCCTTTGTTTCTCCAGTAAACCTACAATAGATTGTATTCTCATCATCTGATGATGAGGTGTCCAAACATAAGACCAGTGGGTTGGCGCTGTAATCAGAAATCTTGTTTACCATAGATCTGAAGCTGTTCCGCCACTCTTCTATGTCTCCCTTTACTTGGCCAGAAAAGGATTTTCTTGGCGAGCCTTGCTTATAAGCTGACCTAACACCAGTTTTAGCCGTATAAAGGGACACATTGCCTTTTTCGGCAAGGGTTGATTTCCAATCTAAAGGAACCGAGAACGGCAATGTCATGCCAGCAACAACATTGCTGACTTTGAAGTAACCCTCTGGTGGGTTTGGATTAGTGGCAGTAGTCCCGCCTGCTGTCATCGCTAATGTCATTTCGTTGTATTCCATGTCTTGATCAAAGAATACTGTTTTGTTGCCGCTGTAAATATACAAGGTAGAAAGCGGTGAAATCACATTCTGCATAAGGGTATTTAGGCCAGTAATAGAGACTAAATTACCCCTGTTTCCAGATATTTTATATGCCCGCTTATTGCCGTCTAAAGCCTCAATATCAACATATTTTCCAGCCAACTCATTTTCACGCCAACGCCTAGCATCATTGGTTGGCACTTGGAACGATAGCTTAGAATTCATTGTTGATGAAGCGCCCGTATCCCCAAGGCTAACTATAGAGCTTGTGTACTCTGTAAGGTCGATAGAGATGTTAGTGCTTGCTCCTGGGTATTGGTAGCTTAGGGTCATTAGCCTTGTGTTCGCACCCCACACACTAAAAGCTCTGTGGGCAAAGCTGTGAACATAGCCATCGTCTTCAGCATTTCCAGCACGCCACGCTAATGTCTCAGTTGCGCCTGCACCTAGGTTGTTAGAGCGCCACTCATATTTTTTGGAAGCGAGCGGTAGCTTAGCCATTCCATACTGGAATTCTGCTTTTCCAACAAAGCTATCCCTAGCCATTGCCCCGTCGCCGCCCCACCTTGCAGAAATACCTTGGGCTAAGTCTTGCCCATAAGGGGTGCATGGGAAGCCCCTATTGTTGGTAGTTTCGTCCCAATCAACTTGGCTTAGTGAATTACCTTGGTTCAACCTAGATACTAGGAATTGTGACCACCTGGAAGATTGTGTGCTCACACTAAAACCAGTGCCGTTACCAAAGTTGCCCCACCACACATTTTCGCGCTCATCTGTGGTTCCAGATGAAACAGCCCTAAATGAAAGAGTAAGCTGGCCAGTAGAAACCCACGCAGGGTAGCGGACACCATGTAACCCAACAGCCAAATCGCAAAATTGATTTGTTGTCCCAGCAGCACCATTGTAGTGCTGATCATCATACAACGACAGCCTGCAATCCATTGCTACATCATACGTTGCCTTGCTGAAAACAGCTAGAGAAGTGCCCGCAACATTGTCATAAATATGGAAGTCATAATTACTGCCGTTGCGTACCATGTCTACAGTAACAATAGCTTCCATTGTTGTTGCGGCTGTGGGCATGTACTTGACTATTTTAGATACAACACCTGTCGTTGGCCCATTGGCAGTCAAATTTTGACCCGTGTCGGATAAAAGAGGCCCCTGCCAGCTTGGGCCTTTTGCTGGAATACTGTCCTGAATATCTTTTAGGTTTACCGACCAAGCAACAAGTCCCCTACAGCCTATGCTTTGAGTTAATGCAGAAGCTGATGTTGAGTTTACTAAGAATCCATTATCTTTTCTAGCGTAAATTCGGTTGTTGTTAGCCACAGTAGATGTGAACTTGAGCGTAAGATCAGTATTATCAATTTCGTTTGAATAACCAGTACCATCAGCATCTACGTCCCAAAATCTAGCGCTAACAGTAGGTGAATCAGCAGTAGTCCAGTCTATAGCGCCCATAGAGGCGTTCCAGTAAGCACATGCAATACCGTTAGGGAACGGGCTTGCCCAAGAGTTTTCTGCTCTTAGTGGCTTGTAAGACCAACCACCCCACTCTTGCGCTCTTGTCCCTTCTAGGGCTATGTCTTGATCCACTGAATTATAAGCCCTATGGGCTGTAATGATGCGATCCCCAGCCCATACTCCGCGAATAAACGAAGGGGTGTAGCCTTGGCTACCCATCATCCCAAGATAATCCCTTTGTTGGGTACCAGAATAAGCAGCCCAAGATCCTTCTGTACGTCTATCAATATCGTAAGGGGACGAATTATTATTACCAAAGATCGAAATATCTTCAATCTTATTGATTGGTATTATTCTTGAAGTAGAACCTACCCAACCCATATCGGTCAATGCTCCAGCAGAAGCGTCAAACCCTTCCAAATAGCCGTTTGCAAACACGAATACGTCTGATGGCCCAGCTACCGCACACATCGCTTGTGGGGTGTAAAGCGTATTGTAATACGAATATTGAGTGCCAAGGTAAACAGAACCAGTCGTTACCGCTTGTAGCTTACCAGTCCTGTAAGCAGTAAACACCTGTATGACCCTACTACCAACCGTTGTGTCTGGAGATGCTCCCCAATACCCCGCATATACGATGAATGTTCCATCGCCTGTTTGCGAACCACAAATGCTAAAAACAGCACCGACATCAGCCAATGCGCTGCTTGAAAGGTTTCCTGGGAATCCTTGTTTTTCTACTATTTGAGCATTTGGATCGTCTGCTCCAGTATTGGGATCTGCTGGGTAACCCTGCACCCAAGAAGCACCTTGGTTGCTAGAGATTAGTGAGTAGAAACCTCTTGTTTTTTCAGAGATCCCAATTTCCAGTAGCCCCATGTAAAACCAGTTCCCAGAAACAGCTACTTGGAAAAAGTCGGTAAGGGTTGGCCCTTCAAAATACTTCTCTAAGATCCCGTCTTCTTCAAATCTCCAATTTAGGCCACCATCATCAGATGTGTACCTCGCAATATCAGAAGCATCTATAGCGCCGACAGCCGTCATGGGGCTGTGCTTTGGTGTTTTGTACCCAATGAATAGGTGCATTACACCATCATCAGTTTCTACAACACTAAAGCCCCAATTGTCGGTAGTTAGGTCACGCATATAATTGGTGACATTGGTACCAGATGTATTTAGGTGGCCAGCAGTGTCTTGGTACAACTTTGCGTAGCTGAATATGGTTTCGTACCCACTGTCGTAAGTCCCATACATGCTGTTGTTTTTGTAAGCTATTTCAAATTGTCCAGCCCTAAGCCTGAAGAACAACACTCGATCAAATTTACTAGAGTATGCAACCTCTAAAAATTCACCAACGCCGCCCCCTGCGCCAAGGGTAGCTGTGCCGTTCGCAAATGGCTCATAAGCTGTCCAAGGGAGCTTTGGATCGCTGTACCCCATATAGAAGCTGCTTGCTGGGTTTTCTGGGAATTCTTTGTACCCCCACATCCATTCTGAACCAGACAGCAACCCACCGCTTTGGCATACTTGAAGGTTAATGTCTTGTGGTGTTCTCGCGTTAACTTCACCTTTATCTTCATTCCAGTCGCCCTGAAGGAAGGCAAGCATACTGCCGTCGTTTGAAGTATCTGGTGATGTTACCCCTTGCATTGGGCTTCTTTGGGTGAAGCTGTACCCTATTGCAGCGGTAGTATCGTCTTTGTTGTCTTTTAGTAGTTCTGGATCTTGGAAGATCAGCGCGGCTTTAGGCTCAATGTCTGTTCTTGTAGATGCTTTTGATGCTCTTCGCTTCTTATTCCAAAGGACTTCAACTATTGCAGAATAAACCTTAGATATAGAAAAGGCGGTTGTCGGCGCTATGGTGACTTCTAAAGTTAAATTAGCCCGATCAATATCCTCAAGCTCAATAACATCGCTTGCACTAAAGCCAGATCCGTATGCTGGCACCTGCATTAAAACGCCGTCATCGTATGTTGTAGTGCCCCCATAACCTTCAGTACGGGTTGATCCGCTATAAGTACCAGTGGCGGATTTTTGAACACCATCACGCAAAAGGACAACACCACATTCCGAACCAACAGAATCCATCATAAGTGGAACAGCGGCGGAAACAGACACGATAGTTGGCGGCACATATTCTGTGTCAATTACAGCAGAAGCAGACTTTACGTTAAGCTTTAGCGTCTTGGCTGTAGCGCTTGTTACTTTTAGGTAAGTGGTCAGGTTTTTGGTTTGAAGCGCAGTCAGTAGATCGCTTTCGCCTGTTGCGCCTGAATCAGTAGTAAAGTAATCGCGCTCTACAACCCTTGCAGTTGGAAGCCCAAAGATATGGTGCCTTTGGTTACAAGAGTCTGTATTTGACGAATCTATATCTGAGAAAATCTCTGGTTGATTATAAACAACAACATCATCGAAAAAGAAATCTTGAACGCCGCTTGAACCTGGCCATCCAAACTCAAATGTACGCCAGTTTATAGCACTTCCAGCATCTATGATTTGGATTTCAAGCACACCATTTATGTAGAGCCTGTAGTACCTGTTTCCACCAGAATTAGATGCTCCTACTGTAATCCAATACCAAGTGTTTGAACTTAGTGCGGTAGGTGTAGCCTTAGCTACTGGTGATGTGCCATCTGTTTCTAGTGATAAGCCCAGGGAAAAGTCCCCTCCCCCGCCAGCTACAGGGGTGACAGAAAAGCCAGCAGAAGCACCGCCAGCGTTTCTTTTGACGACTGTTATTGGGCTTCCGCTGGTACTTACTGTTCCTTCTGCTCTAAAAGCAAACGAAATAGACAACCCAGCAAACGCCTCTGCTGTCCCAGAAGCATCTGATCGCAGCGCCATTGGGCCTGCTTTCTGGTTCTCTCTATCTAATTTTAGAGAGTAGTCACTTTCAGCACCGCCTGTAGCGCTGCCAGAAGGGTGTACAGTCGTGCTTGCAAAGTCAGGATAGTTACCAGACCCATCATCGATTACAACCCAACCAGAAGCCCCGTAAGCCCCGCCTGTAGAAATGCTGTTTTTATAGCCTGTGTAAGCTAAACCAGTTTCAAACCCATGATGCCAAACCCAAGCCATCTTTACCCCTTAGCTTTGGCTAGAAAAGCGACCGCGATCTAAGCCAACAGTGGCCCCCGACGCTCTTCGCAAGTCTTGCTTAAGTGATGGTGTGTGCCCACGCTTTCCAGCGGTATAAAGCACATCGTCTAATGTTTTTCCTTCTGCAACTACTGTTACCCTTAAGTCCCCGCCACCCGAACTGCCAGTTGTAAGAACAGCGTTACCTAATGCGCTAACCATAGATGGTATTGCGCTTAAATCCATTTCTGGTGCTGATGGGCTGCTAAGCCCCATTGAGCCAAGAGATCCTGCAAGTTGTTTCAGCAAACCTGCTGGAGTTTTTGCGGCTAAGAACAAATCGCCAGGAGCAAACCTTGTAAGCGCCCCACCTGATCCAGCGGTCATTACTTCTGGGGTGTCCCCAAATGACTGTGTTTCCGCATACCCTAAAGTTACAATCTCTTTGATTAAGTCTCTAAAGAACCCAACCATTTGTTTCAGCCCATTCCAAATAGCATCGCCAAGCCCATCCATGAATTGGCTAAAGTCAAAGTTATTCCACCAATCTTTGATCTTGCCGAAAGCACTATCTAGCAATGCCCAGAAGTTGTTAGCGACCTCTGCGAAGAACCTTGGGATCATAATGATCAAGGCAGGGACTACGGTAAGGGTAAGTTTTATCAAATCCCTAATAAGGGTGAACATAAGCTCCCCTAAAGCAAGCACGATTTGTGGGAGTGCATTGACAATCGCAGCAGCAATATCTGGTATTGCATTTACTACCGCCATGATTATTGGCCCTAAGTTCTCAGATATACCAATAATGATAGCAACCACACCTTCCATGAGTGGCCCAATCAGGCTTGGCAAAGCATCGGCCAATGATTTTAGGATTTTTGGAGCCGCTTGCATTAGTGCTACCACTACATCTACAAGGCCATCCATTAAAGCTGTAATGAGTGACGGAAGCTTAGCTACAATCACATCTACAAACTTTGGAATCTCCCCAATAATGTAGGCGATAGCTTCAAATACAAACTCAAGGATACGGGGGGCCGCGTCCATAAGCTTCCCGATAAACCCAGGAATCATGTCTGTAATAGCAATGATGACATTTGGAAGAGAGTCAATCACAGCATCAACAAGAGACAGCACACCATCAAGTAAAGCGTTTACTAGAGGCCCGATGTTGTTTGCAACGACACCCATTAGGCTTGGAATCGTTTCCCCAATTGCAGCTACAAATACAGGCACCTGAGCCATTATCTCAGTAAAGATAGCTGGTAGGGAGTTGGTAAGATTCTTAAAGAAGCTGGTGGCTTCTGTAAATTGATCTGCGATCATTTGGGCTGCTGCTGCGCCTGCTGACGCTGGCATTTCTGCTAAACGTGCTTGGGCATCTGTTAGGTCATCACCTGTTAGCTGCCCGCTATTGATCTCCTCTTGCAGATCAGCGCGTTCTTTCATTAGATCCCTGGCTTCACTAAGGGTTCCAAGTACGTCAATGCTTAGCCCTGTAAACCGCGCAACAATGTCTGTTACCTTAGTCCAAGCGCCCCCGACTGCGCCTACAATGCTCACCATGGCCCCTAGGGTGGCTTTTACCGCCTTTAAGGCAAAGCCCACGCCTTTGACGCTTTTAGCAACTACGGTAAACCCTGTGGCAAGCGGGCCTTTTACTGTATCCCATGCAGACTCTATTGCGGTTCCAAGCGCAAACCTAATCTGGAACCCAAGGGTTTCTGCCCCAGTACCCATAAGGCTAAACAGCCCACCAACAGTCTTTCCGATGGCAGGGGTGATCGCTGACCATACCCCCACAGTTGCATTGGCAATACCTCTGAATACCCCTGCAAATTTGTAAGCTATCTCTTGACCAAGCTCGCCCAACTCATTTAAGACAAACCCAAAGTTTTGCTCTAACCAAAGCCTTTTCTTCTGCTCATCTATTTGGCCTAGAACAACCGCTTCAAATTGCCCGCGCAATATGTCGTTTTGTATGTCGGCTGCTGTTCGGAGCTTATCGTATAGCTCCATCAATGTAGCTTCTGCTTCTCTCCCTACATATTCATACGTTTCTTTACGTAGCTCACGATCATACCGTGCAAGCTCAAGAGCCATTGTGCGTTCGTATGTATTTCTTCTCTCAATTTCAGACTCATGGAGATTTGCAACCTTCCTTGACCACTTGGCCACTATCTGAAAACGTTCGGTTTCCCCTTCTTGAGATAAATCAAGATAGGCTTCGCTTGCTTCTAGTGCGTGTTCATAATTTATATTAGCTATTTCCGCGTCAGTCTCTTCCTCCAGTATAGCTTTGCGTTCTAGCCATGCTTCCCATATACGCCGTTGTGCAACCGCATTACCCTCAACGGCAGCGTAGGAATTACGGGCAATATCTCCTTCATTACGTAAAGCGATTCTTAGTCGCTCTTTTGCTACATCCTGTGAATGTACAAGCTCTGACAACATTAGTTCTTGGTGAGCTTCACGGTTGCTTTCTGCTACCGCCTTTACATACTCGTTAGCCAATGTCAGCTGCATCCTGCGGACATCTCTATAGAATTGTTCTAATAGTGCCGTCCCTCTTCTTGAAGCCTGCCCTACTAGGTCAATAGCTGTTTGGTAGGTTTCCCTTAAATCCCTAACCCTACGTTCAAATTCTATCCCGATCAGTTCATTGTCAGTTGCTCTTGAATCCCGCCAATCCTCGCGTATTTTTCTGTGAGCTTTTTCTACGGCTTTAAGGGCAGCCTCCCAAGCACTGCGCCATTTCTTAGCTGCTGCTTCGTCTTCCCTGGCTTGTTCAGCAGCAGCAGCATCTTCAACGGCTTGTGTTCTAGCTCTCGCCCTTTCTAGCTCAAGATCAGCAAGTCGCTTGTTGTTATCTAATATTGCCCGCTCTTCTGCTGCTCTGCGATTAAGCAACTCTAACAGCACTCTAGCTGCGTCTACACTTTCGTATTCTAGTCCAAGCGAATCCGCCTGCGATAGAAGAATTTGTTCCCTATACCTTCTCTGTGTATGTGTGGGCTGGTTAAGATCCTCAAGCAGTTGCCTAAGCTCTCTTGCTTGCTTAGCAGTTCCGTTGTAATAATCATCTTCTAAAGTCTGTCGGTAAGTTATTCGGTCAACATTTGCTTGTGCTGCTGCTTCTAACTCTTCATCTGTAGCGCCTGCTTGTTCACCAGCAACCATGGCGTCAGCCAATTGCCTTTGGGTAGCAATTTGATCTACCATTGCGCCATTCAATTCACGCTTTACTATAAGCATTTGGCCTGCTGCAATAGCCGCCCTTACTTGCCCAGCCTCAAGCTCAGCCAAAGTTTCTAATTCGTGCCTTTGTGAATTTGAAAGCTCGTCCCCGCTTCTTGCTGCTTCTAGTTGCTGTAATGCCCATCTATTAGTTTGACTTGAAGCTACGGAATAGAATCTATCCGTTGCCTTCTTAACCTCATCAAGCTGCTCTCTGTACCTCCGCATTGCTTGGGCAGCACGCTCCTGTGCATCACCAACATTATTGGTCATTCCAAACAGCTTCCTAAGGCCGCTTGTCAACGGGCCTACAAGTTTAGTCGCCCCCCAAATGGCCACCCCGTACCCAGTAAGCCTCATTGCGCCTTTCGCTAACCCTTTTCCAAGGGTAGCCAAGCCCGCCTTGCTAAACATAGCGCCAGCGCCACCAAAGCCTCTTTGGGCTGTCCCCGCTTGTGTAGCCGCAACAGCTAAACTCCTCATAGCTGGGATTACTGTCCCAGTTATCACTGTTGAAAACGCTCGGACTTTATTTACAGCCCATATTGTAGCCATAACTGTAGCGATATCTGCAAGGATGGGCAGCCACCTAATAAATGTGACGGCTACGTTCGCCACTTTTACCATTAGGTTGGTTATGATTTCACCCCAATTGCCTGCATTTAAGATAAAGTAGACTTCAATGCGCTCCATCATCCTAGTCCAGGCGTTTTCCGTTTTATCCGCATCTGCCTGTATAGATTCTGAAGTTTTGTTTAACGAAGATGCTATTGTGGTAAGCATATTCGACATAGGTTCTTGGTAAGTACCAAAGATCGAAAGCAATATGTCTTGAAATGCTGACTTTACAATAATGGCTTGATCTAAAATATTGTCTGTGGCTTGTTGGTACAAGCGATCAGTTTGGCCAACAGAAGACTCTAGTGTACTAAGAAGTTCACCGTATTCGTCGTTTCCTTGCCTAGCATTATCAATAAGGCCAGCCATGTTAGCGCCAGCCCTTCGGCCAAAGATCTCAAGAGAATCCCCAACATCTGCTGATGTATTACCCAGTGTTTCTAGAATGTCCCCAAAAGTGTGGTACTGGGGGTTAATGTCGGCCATTGTGAGGCCAAGTTTTTGCAAAGTACGGCGCTTTTTCTCCGTTTCTACAGCCGCCGACTGCATAGCCATACGGAAGTTAGTACCAGCCAAACTTCCTTCTAGACCAATATTCCTAAATTGCGCTACAGCAGCCGTACTTTCCTCAATGGACATGCCAAAAGCTTGACCAACCGTACCAGCATACTTCATAGCCTCTTTAAGGCTGTTTACATCAAATAGAGAGCTTGTAATTGCTGTAGCGAATACATCCGTAACCCTGCTAGATTCAGTCGCATCAAGGTTAAACTGAGCGAGTGTTGCTGCCAGCAAGTTTGTTGCTGTAGTCATATCTGTACCAGCAGCACCAGCAAGCATCAACGCAGGCCCAGAAGCCTCCATGATCTCGTTTGTAGTCATACCAGCACGAGCAAGGTTCTGCATGGCTTGGGCAGCTTGGGTCGCACTAAACATGGTGCTGCGGCCAAGCTCCCTGGCTTTTTCAGTCATCCCCTCCATTTCTTGGCTTGTCGCTTGCGTGATCGCACCCATAAAGGTCATTTCACGATCAAACCGAGCACCAACAACTGCGCTTGCAGCCATCAAGCCAGTAAAGGCTTGGGTGGTTCTCTTTAAAGCACGCCCTGTGTGCTTATCTAAGGATTTACCTATATTTTTTGCTGCATTATCTAATTGTTGTAACGAAGATGTAGCTGCGCTTGCACCAGCAGTAAACTTCTGAGCGCTGAGTTTAAGGACAAAGCCTATTTCATTTTTAATGCTCACCTTAAATTTTCCCCGAATTACCCACTATACATTAGCTCATTTACACCAATATTTCAGAACTGTATCTAATCAAAATTAAACCCAGCAGATTTGATTGAGTGTAACATTGCTTGTTCTTTTGAAGCTTTATCTTTTTTAGATGCCTCTTTTTTAGTACCCGATTTACCTTTTTTCTTTACCTTGCCCCCAAGAGCAGTTGTCGCCATTTCGGCCAACATATTTACTTGTTCCATTTTGTAAGAAACCATGCAGTAAATACACAGCCTTAATTGTTCCCAAGAGAGGTCTAGTACTTCGTCCAGTTTCCAGCCTGATACAAACATCAAGCCAAGCCCCCTCTCTAAATCCTCTATGTTTAGTTTTCCTGAAGCTCCATCGCGTTCTTCCCTAGAGTCGCTACCCCCATCCCCAGTTTCTTGATGAAGCGTTCGGAAAAAGGGACAAGTGATGTAATCAACTCCTCTAGCGGCAACACATCAAGCGGGTCTTCTCCAGCAAGTGCTGTTGGGTACGCAGCAGTGAAAATTTCACCAAGCTTTTCTGCGATCACTTCATTTGTAGCAATGGAAAGGACAATATCAATAATGCTTGATTCGGCTTCACCCGAAAATGCAGATAAGATATTCTTGATCTCACCTTCATCAAACAAGCTCCGCATCAGTCGGAATACTTTGATTTGCTGGCGTGCAGCAATCGTTCCTGGGAGGGTAATTTTGTTGCCTGTGCAAGTCGTCAGCACCACTTCATCTGGTGGGACAAGCTTGGACAGCAATGATTCCATTTGCTCAAAAAACTGCTTATCTTGTGCTACCTCGTCAACTACCCCGTTTACGGTTGGGGTTGCTGGTGGCGTAGTCTCTGTTTGCTCTTGCATATTCACCTCCTAGGGCGTGTTTATGACTGTATTATTTACAAGCACTAAAATAGCATAGGCTTCAATATATCCATATCGTACTTTTGACTAAAGTAACAGGCAAAAAAAGAAGAGGCACCTGCTGTCCGTAGCAGGCACCCCTTCGTGGCACATTTAGCTGAGAGGCTAAATCTAAATATTATACGTCCCGCTTGAACTTGACTAACTGCTCGGTCGCTGGAAGCGATGCAGAAGCCCAATCAGTAGTGCTGCGGAGAGCCTGGAAGCTATATTCAAACGAATGTTCGTCTGCACCGAAAGATGGAGACACTCCACTTTCACTAACGCACTTCCACAAGTAAACGTTCATGGTGTTGCCTGTAACTGCCATGTAGTGTTGGATGTGAAGGGCAAGCTCTTCAACAAGTGGATCACCACCCCAACGAAGCTCTGTACCAGACGAATGGGTTGCTCCTGCACCAAGGGCGCGGCCCATGTTCATAAAGTCCCACTCAATACTGGTAAACTTAGCCATGACTGACTGTGCTTGAGTGAACGTATAAACATTCAACTTAGGGTTACCCTGAGTAATAACTTTCTTTTCGGCAGACATTTCAATAGAAACGCCATCTTCTGCAATAGCGCCAACATCTACAGTTGGGGTAGCGCCAGCAGGGCCGAGAAAAAGAACAGCAGGGCCAAACGAAATATCGTTGGTTGTAATAGTGGGAACATTATATGGCATCGGATCGCCTCTTAGTTATGGTTTACAAAATTATGCTGCACCTGTTAGGCGTCCAATGCTTAGATACTGAATACCACGTATCTGTATTTTAGTCTACATTCATGTGGTTATCTTTCGTCTTTCAACGTATTTTGTTCACCACAACGGCGACATGGCACCATTGTTTTGCCCCCAACCCCAGGGGTGACATAAGCAACAAAATCTTTGTACCTTACCCGTAGCTCTTCGCGCTCTTTGTTATAAATGCCCAACCTAGCTCCACAATTCTGGCAAGCCCAAACATCATCCCGCATCGGGTGTTTTGAATCATGTGTAACATCTTGTTCGCTCGAAGAATTGTTGGCAACGATAACCATAGCCTGCACATGCTGTAACTGGGAGTCAATCTCGTGGATTACCATTTCCATTTTTTGAAGGCGTTCTGAAACACCGTCTTGGTACGGTTGGTTTTTTTGGTTAGCTTGCATTTTCAATAATCCTAATCTTAATAGAGCAACCACAATTGCAGGTTTTTTCAACAAGTTCCCCTTTGCCTTTTAGGGAAATTGATTGGCCTCGTTCTATTACAAAAATATTTTTAGAACAATCTGGGCATTTGACAATTGATTGTGGCCCATTTGGCGCGTTTGACGCTCTCCAGTCTTGGGTTCTCATTATAACTCCCTATGTGAAATGCGTAATTTGTACTGCCCTTGTGCAAAATAAGCGCGTACATTTTCATTCCACCCTTCTAAAGGGCGCAATGTTTCAACACAATACCCAGCTACAGGGATGCCATCCTTTCGTAAAGTGGCGTTCTGTAATGCTTCAAAACACGCTTGGTATAATTCTAAAGTAAACCCTGAACTTTTTCTGCCATAAGCATACAAGTCCATGGACACTTCTTCATACACTCCATTAGAGCCAACAGTGCCAGCCTGAAAGTCAATAATAACCATTGGGTATGTTACTGTTTTACCATCAGAGTCCTGAAAGTGTGCCCCCCAAACCCTGTTTCCAACAAGCGCAGAAACACTTGCATCGGCCAATAGTACCGATCTTACCAAAAGCTTGGTTGATTCTATATTTACAAAACGCGCCACTATAATTTATCCATTTCATCCATTATGTGATTGATAACTGCAAACTCAATATCTGCCTTAGCTTTCTTTTTCACCCCTGTAAAAGGATCTCTTGGCAGCATATTCCTGGTTCCGCTAAATACATACCTGATGTGCGGCGCAGCACCTAAGTCAGGGTAAACCCTTACTGAATGCCCCGTAAATGAAGTCTTAATTTCAGAACGAATACTGTTGTATAAAGCACCAGTCCTACGGTGTACAACCCAAGGGTTCTTGCTGTGTATTTGTATTGACCCGTGTTTTCTTGCATACGGGTGACCAAGTGCAGCAAGGTGGCTCAAAGTATGATCACGCTTGTCTAAAGCTGGTTTTAAAAACTTTTCTACATAAACGCTTGTCCCCTTAGTAAGGGCATCTTTACTAATCCTACCTTTCATTTTCTTGGGCAGCTTTCGTAGAAGCCTTTTAGCGATAGCCATATCTGAAGAGTTAATTTTTAGCGTTACTCCAGACATAACTACACCCTGTTTTCAGTAGACTCTACTACTGTACCACCAAAGTCGTCTGGGATCTGAAGTTCTGTATCCTCCGTATCAAATGATGCAATCTCAGACATTGCTTTAATAAAGCTTTCTTGGAGGGCCTGTAAATCAACATTTGTCTTAATAGGATTGCCTTCAGAGGCGCTTCCAGAGACAGGGAATGGTGGGCAGAATTCTTTCAAGAAAGCAAGCTGTTGGTGCAACAATTCTTTAACGGGGTGTGCTGGAGATAAGCGTTCGTCAGCACCAATGAGCAACCCGAATGCTTGCCGTAGGTGCCAAGTAGCAAGTTCTCTAAACCCAAGGTAAGAATCCCCAGCAACCGCAACTGAGTTTTGGAAACAGATCCTAGCTTCTTCTGTTTGGCCATCATTCATAAACTGCAAACCTAAAGAACACCACCCACCAGTATTAGTTGGGTCTTCTAACAACTGCATTTCCAAGAGCTTGGTGTAAAACTCAAGCTTTGCTTGCATTTGATCTTTACTAAGACCCAAGCCAATATGATCAACTTCAAATGGTGCAAACCGAACTTGTGGGTGCAGCCCCATGTTTTTAATCTTTAAGATTGAAGCTTCTACGCTTTCATGCACCCTGTTGGCGTATTTCATTACACCGTTAGGATCTATGAGGAACATTCTAATTGTTTCGCTGTAGTTGAAAGTACCGTCGTCACGCCAATTTCTAAATTTCAACATCCAGCCCCAAGTATTAGAGCACTCTGCCATTCGGCGTAAAGAGAGGCATGACATAAAGTCTTGCCGCAAATGCTCGTCATCATCCATAGTAAAGAACCACCGCGTAGCTTCGCGTTTGGTTTCACGGATATGATCAAGGCCAGCATTGCGTACTTCCGCAAGATCATTATTGAACGGCTTGTAGACCCAAGACGCCCCAAACGCTTTGGCCACAGTCTTCATAGACTCAGGGGGCTTTGTGCCTTTAGGGCCAGTCCAGACCAATACGATTTGATCGCAGAGGGCATAGGTATGGTCTAAGAAGCGATAAAGGCCGCCGATCTGATCAGCCTTATGGAGAAGCATAGAAAAAGCAATACCATTATGAGCCACATAAGGGCTTAGCTTCATGTTCTCTTCGTCAACAAGGTGGCTATATCCCCCACCAGTTAAAACCATGTTTGGGTTTGGATCAATCGTTGTATAGAACTGGTGCTTGCGAATACGATCTGCATGGCGAATGTACCCAAAATGTCTAAACCGAATACCAGATACACGGCGAGAAAGGACGGTAAAGTCTGGCGAATTACCGCAGTGCAGCCCAACGTCATTTTCACCGTCAGTCCTACCACCTGTAATCCTTCCTTTAGCGTGTTCAGACTTATTAACCTTCCACAATCTAGCACCGTGCATCCCACCAACGTACCCATTGCACCAAGGCGCGTCTACTCGGCAAACACGGGTAGTGTCCCAGTGGTTTAGCCATCCAAAGTCAAATGATTTTACAAGGGGGTTTGGGTGGGCAATAAGCCGACGAAACAATTGGCGATCAACCCGATCTTCTAAAAACTCATCGTGATCAATAGAAAATACCCAATCAGCATCTAGAGACTCAGCCATTTCAATAGACTTATTGCGCTCATCTCGCTCATTAAATTTACCGTGCCATGTATCAGTAATAACGGGCACATCATGATCATTTTCACTAACTGCGGATTCTAGCCATACTTTCACTGCATTGGCAATACTTTGGGGGCTACTTGCTTCTCCGCAAGAAGCAATCATTTTTTGGGCATTTGGGTCTAGGGCATTACCATTCCAATCAAACGCCTGTGTTACCTCATACGGGTTGCCTGTCATTAAAACGGCAAGCCCATCAATCATTTGAGAATTACGGCGAACACACTCATAAAACATGCCTACATCGTGCATAGTATTGAGCTTTACCCGCATACAACCAATGATCTTCTTATCGGTTGTATTGACTGCGCCCCATTTTTCAACGTAAGGCCCAACATTCGCAAGCCCGCGCTCAAGTTCTGGGAAGTGCTTGTCTAAAGTTTGGTGACCTTTATGGTGGACATAACAATCAGAAGCAACCCCTAATTTCCACCCAGACTGGTCGGCGCGGGCTGCAACATCATTATCATCGTACCCTCCGATTCCAAAGTGGGGGTCTAGGAAAAAAGGGTGACCATCTTCACCCTGTTGGACTAATTCTTCGATACACTCTCTTTTGTATGCAACGCAGAAACCAGAAAGAAAGTCTGTATTAAGTACGCGGCCAGATTTCCCTGGCTCCCAGGAACGAACAAAGTCATCCAAGACTTTGTATGCACCATGCGTATAAAATTCTAAAGCGTTCCCCTGTATATCTCCCTGTTGAATAGACTGTTGCCCTGCAACCTGTGTAGACAGTGGGCCAACAGCGCCAACCCTTCCATAGGAAGCAATTGAATCGCCATCTGATTCGTAATAACCACCGTCTAAATCCACCTTACTTTCAAACCAAATGCGATCTGTATTAAGGGCATTATCTAACTTTTCGGCCCATTTATTAGTGACGATTACATCATCATTCATAATGATGACAGTGGGTGCAAAATGTAAAATGCTAAATAAGCCAAAATTGACCGCACCAACCCACCCAGCGGGTGAGTCCATGTCTAACCAATTTAGCTCAACACACTGGTTTACTATCCCATTAGATCCTGTAGAGTTGAATTCAGAACAAAGCTTCTCAACTTCTTTTTTAGAAAGCGCAGCTTCCGCTTTACCCTTGCTTGTTGGATTATTCACGACAACAAGTTTGAATTTTGATTTCTTAGTGTGAAAAAGAATACGTTCAATAGCTGGGACAATAAGATCTAATGACCCCATTGTTGGGACAATAATATCAAATTGATTTACTGTATCTTTTTTGAAGTTGGCGACTAATTCCACACTTACCTCCTGGGCTTTTGCGTGATTTATGTTGTGTATCTTGTTGCTCTCAATAAGTAATGTTCTGTTCTTGCACCGTAACCGATACGAACATCACGTACTGCTCTAACAAGCCATTGATCATTTGTCTGTATATCAGTTGCAATGTCTTCTACCTGCGGAGTCCAAACTTCTTCACGATCAATACGCAGGTAGGCTGCGTCCATTTCATGCGTACCTTGTGTCAAGGCGGGATAGTTTGGTTGCCCAGAAAAGTTAAACCAAACAGGCCGATTAGAAGCAACCTCAACACTTATTAAATTTGCTGTCCCATCAGCACTTACCGATTGCAAGGCAACAGTAGCTATAGAAGTTTCGTCGGCTAAATCTGTTGTAGTGATCCCGCTAATAGTGGCAAACTTGGTCGTAGTTACTTGGGTGCCGTTTCCAGTGAAGGTGAGTGTTTGGTTAGCTGAAACAGAAGAGGTGTCTGTTCCTGATATGGTTACTGTACCGCTCCCTGTTGTTCCGCTTGCGATAGTTACCTCTATATAACTACCGCCACCTGGAATAGCGTATGTAGCAGACATGCTTGCTGAAGCAGTTGTGGGGGACATTAAGTATGCTGTTCGCCTACTAAAAGTAAACCAACGTGAAGCAAGCCCAGAAGCTATAGCCATGGTTACCCCCTTTTGTGGTGGCGGCGTATACTAGCCGTCATTGGATCTTCTTCTATTAAGAGCTTTGTGTGGCTAGTAAACTTTGGATTTTGCCAAAGGTGCCCCACCCTAGAAGATTTTGTTTTAAAAAGAAAGTGGCCCTCTACATATTCAGAATGGTACCCAATCTCATACCAATCAACACTTAGGGCTGGTTTTTGTTTTGTTTCCCAAGCATCTTTCTTAATATCCCAAATATGTTGCCCATCATGGTACCCCCACCTTGCAATGTAAGAAGACTTCTCTTGTCTCTCATGCACATTCCACTTTATCCTAGCCATGCTGCGAACAACTTCTTGTTTTGGTCTTCTCATCCAAACAATAGCGCATTTTGGATCTTCAGGTATAAGATCCATTTTCGAAGACAAGGCTGGCGCTTGAAGTACGAATGTACCGCCGCCTAACAAAAGGCGTGAAACCTCCCGCCAATCATTAGCGACATCAGTTTCATCAATCCACGTACAGCCTAAGTCCATAGATAACATCTGTGAACAAATGGTTGTACCTGATCTTTGGCAACCGCTAACGATAACCTTGTCATACTTAGACAAAGTATCAATCACTTCCTTTGCAGTATCTAGTCTCACTTTTCTTTTTTTTCGACTTTCTTTGTCTTTTCTTCTTTCTTTACGTCGGTTGCCTTTGGGGTGGCGGGTTTTGGGGCTACAACTTTAGGTTTTGGCTTACTATCTACTAAGCCTACCCATTTAGATCCGTCGTATGTTTGGGCAACTGGATCTTCATCTGACAAGACAACAACCCGTACTGCTTTGCTTGGATTATCGAAACGGTAAACAGTATGGGATGGATCTTTATCATAAAGCTTAAGCATCGCTTCAGATGTGGCCCCAGCGGGCTTACTACCAACATAAACAATGCAGCGCCTAGGTCGGTTAGAAAGATGTTCTGCCATTTGCTTATCGTTATCACCCCAAACCACTAAGAATTTTTCCCCGCTATAAAACGAGGATTTACCTTCTTCGAGCAAACCCATTTTCCCAACACAAACAGCTTTTTTATGATCATCAAAACTGACTACACAATTTGCCATACTCAAACCATCTGCAAGGCGGCCTTTTAATTCCACCCCCGCAGGGATAACCCCAATGTATTCATTTCCTCTATAAAAAAGCATGTCTTCTCCTATGCTATAGGTGTAACAGTGTAGTTTGCGATATATACGCTTTCTATATCCTTATATGAATCCAAGAGCGCTGAAAGCTCGAATTCATCTAAAATAGATCGCTTTGGCCTCCAGCCAAACTCATTAAAAAACCTATCGCCGCAAACGTAATAAGCCTCATCTTGGCCTGGTCGATCACCAACGGTTTCACCAGGCTCCATGCTTTCTGGGTAATCTGATACGAGAGCTAAACCCTCTACAAGCTCCCTTACTGTTGTGCTTGTTGGGCCTGCGATGTTGTAAGTGTCGTGAATTAAGGTTCCAGCTACAAGCTTAGAGCCAACCGCCATTAAAGTTTCTACAAACTCGGAAACATGAACCCATTGCCTAATTTGGCTGCCACCGCCATGCAGTGGGACTTTGCTGTGTGATTGTAGTGCTTGGCAAGCAATGGGGATTAACTTTTCGGGGAATTGATTTGGGCCGAAAGCATTACAACCCCTAGTAATAGCAAACTGCAAACCAAAGCTTCTGCCTTCTGCGCGAACCGACAATTCGCCCGCCGCTTTCCCCGCGCTGTACGGGCTGCTTGGAAGTAAGGCATCACCTTCTCCTTTCTTTTCAACTTCACCATTCTCAGTGATAGCTGAAGGGCCGTACACTTCATCAGTACTACAATAAAGCATTGGGATTTCGTGATAAGAACATGCTGTCGCTATTACCTGAGTACCAACAGCGTTCACATACATTGTACCTGAGCTGTCTTTCAGGCTTTCGTCCACATGTGATTGGGCTGCTAAGTGCATAACTAAATCAATCGGAGTCCCGTTTGAATATGCCGATACGATAGCTGTGTTTACAGAGTCAGGGTCACAAACATTGCCAATGACCAGCTTTGAAATTTCTGAAATACGAGTCTTACCTGTAGCTGTCTTATCTAAGATATCTAAGACCCATACAGATGTGACATAGGGGTTTGCGGCCAAACGCTCAACTAAATGCTGGCCAATAAAACCACAGCCTCCTGTTACCAACACGTTCATTACTTACTCAACCTGTCTTCAAGCAGCGTGACAACGCTTTTTCTAGTTTTGCCAGCGTTTTCTGCATCTAAAAGTGGCTGCAAATAAGCATCGTAATCGCCAGAACGCAGCAATTTTTCAATCACTTTAACACTACTATCAAGCAGGCTTAATTCCACAGGTGGTGTGGCAGCCTTTGGCTTTGCTTTTGGTTTAGGCTTAGGCTTAGGCTGTGCCTTTTTCACTGGTGGCTTAGCTTTAGGTGCTGCTGCCTTAGGCTTTGGTGAGCTTTGTGGGCCTTGCAGTTGGGCTTGACGCTTATCATTTGCTTTGCGCCAACCATTATCACGCAATGCGTTTACTACGCCACTATAGTTAGCTTCAACATACCATTGGCCGTTGTTTCGCTTAGCTTTAAGCACTGCTGTTGGTAAAAACACTTTCAAAATGCCAGAAGGATCACCTTCTTCAATTCTTCTTACGTAAAAAGGCATTAGTTACCCTCCTTTGGGAAAATTCTCTTGTATTTAGCTAAAATACCTTCTGCTGCTGCTGGTAGGTAGTTTTCAGAAACCCTGTAAGAGTACCCACCCCCAGATTCGCTTCTCATACCTGCGTGCCTGCCAACATTAAAATGATAGGCACAGATAAGAGATGCAGCATAAGTCAGGTCTGCTGGTACGCTACTATAGCCATAAGTATATGTTACTTCTACGTTTTGTCTACCTGATGCGAAGAACCTGCTTGCATCTGATAGGGCCAATAAGCCACTACGCGGCTCAAAATACCAACTGTCAGTAGATAATGTTTGCCCTGCGCTTTTTACTGCCGCAACGGCGCTAATAGGGAAATTGCGTAATGTAAATTGGGTTTCAGCAGACCCATCAATATTGTACTTCTCTGTAACAGTAGTTTGGGTCAGGGCAGCCATGCCTGTATAGGCAATGATTTGTTCATCAGCAACTTCTAGCAAAGTATCTATAAGACCATCGTGCATGGTCACAGCACTGGGAACACCCAGTAACCGCTTTACATTTACCCTTGTTGTTAAGTCTGCCACTGATCCCCCTGTTAGTCGTTAACGACTAGTCTGTACTTGTACCCACGATTAGAAGCGCGGCCTTTCATCATGCCGTAAATGTTGCATTCAACTAATTTACGATCCATCAATGTTTTGATAGCAGTTCTCCATTCAGTATCTTTGAATGTACTATTGCTTGTAATGAATTTCTTGTTGTGCCACTCGCCATCTCCAAGCGCAGCCAAGATTTGGCGCTGACTATCAGTTGTAGCCTCTACGCGGATTGAATTTAACTTCTCATTCCACTGTGGGGTAAGATCCATCCAGCCAGTGCAGCAAGCGCGTTCTTTGGCTTCTCTCGTTCGCAAGAAAAGCATGTGGTAAATCGTAGAGCCAAACTCAATCAATCGGCTGTCTTGGTTTTCAGTGTATGAATGGAATTCATACGCCTGTGCGTCATGTAATTCAGTATTTATATCTGTTCGTCCAACAACGTAATTGTAGGATTCTTCTTTAGGGACTGTAGTTGTAATAGCGGGCATATCTAACCTCCAATGCTGATTGTAATCTAACTGTATCAGAAACACAAAGACCTGGCCAACCGTAATAGTTAGCCAGGTCTATATGGTAGTAAACAATCTGCTTACTATACGTCAATACCGCCAAGGATAGCACCACCAAGGGTGTTTCCGAAAACAAGCGTTCCATCCCAGAACAGATCGAACTGCTCAAATTGAGAATCATCGCGTGCCAATGGCATCATTGTCGTTGGGGTAAGCTCCTCAAGCCAGTTGTAGCGCTTGTTCATTACAATAAGCGCTGTAGTTGGGTTTGTGGTTTCACCAGTAAACGCCGTAATAGCGCTACCAGACCAAGTCATATCATCAGGCACACCCGTAGAAACTACGATTGGGATACCGTCGTATGAACGGACACGGAAACCAGCCGCAATATCAACCATGTCATCAAAGCGCTGACGGGCAGAAAGCGCAGCATTAAGCTTACGCGCTCCTGAGTAAGACGCATAAATAACAAGATCGGCGCGTGATCCACTTCCCTTGACCTTATCAATGGCAGAGTCAAGCTTTGCAAGCGTCAAGCTGTCGCCTGCCGCAGCAGTGGTGTTAGCCACAACCTGACCAGAAACTGCACCGACAAGAGAAAGCATACCATCAATCTGTGTAGTCACAGTGGCGCTGTCTCCAATGAAAAGTGCAGACTCAAGCTTATTGTTGAAGTCATCAAGCTTCCAAGTCATCTCTTCTGCAAGGATATCCACATAGCTGCGGCCACGGGCACGCATCTTGCGGGTAACTTTACCGCGAGTAACAAGGGTTTGGTACGTGAATGTGGCCTGTGTGTAAGTACCAGTAGATTCAGCTACTGTAGCCGTATCACCAACCCAAACACTCGCAGAAGTCATCAAAGAACCAGTTCGGCGATTGATGATTGCTTGCGAGCCTTGGCCAGGACGACGTTGCAAAGTACCAAGGGCACCAAACTCACGAAGAGTAAGCTGCTGAATGATCTTATTCACATAGTTCTGGATAAGTGTGGTTCCAGCAGTCGATACATTGATTGCACGCTGAAAAGCCTCACGACGATTGTTGTCTAAGTTAGCCCATTGTGGGGAAATAATACCGCTCATGTCTACCTCCAGCCGTTACGGGCGTCAGGGTCAGTGATTACACCATCAACAAAGGCAGCCTCAAGTACAGACCGAAGGTCTTTCTCAAGGGAGCCACGTGACGGCAGTTCTTCGATTCCTTCAATAGAGCGGCGTTCGGCTTGTTCTTTACAAACAGCAGCCAAAGCACTTGCTCCACCTTGCACATCTTCCATTGCGCGAACAAACTCACCCAAGCGACCAGGCTGGCAAGAACGCATATCGTTCGGGCTATGGGCAAATCCGTTACGAACAGGGCGAGCCGCCATCCGTGCCATCTTAGCTTCCATAGCTTGAAGGCGCTCGCGAAGCTCTGCTTCTACGTTACCATCAACCTCTTTGGTTTCAGGTGCAGTTTCCTGCACGGGTTCTTTAGTCTGCGCCATGTCCCGCTCTACGAGCTTACCGAGAAGTCCTTGCATAGCGTCCATGCTGCGGGCAATTGCCTCTAGCGTGTTCGCTTCGTGGTTCTCAGTGACAGGCGCGGTTTCTTCGATTTTTACATCGCTCATGGCGCGTTCCTCTTGTTTTAGGTTTTTGACTGTATCAACTTTCACTTCTGCGCCTCGGTGTGCGTCTTCGCTGAAAGATTTTTCACCCATATTAACGCCGCTGTCAAGTGGAACTGTGTCCTCTTTATTGCGGGCCTCTTCTGGTGTGAACTCAGGTGCCTCTTTTTCAAGATCCTCGCTATCGCAAGAATTTGTATCGGCTACCGTATTTTCTTCTTCGCAAGCATCTCGTGTACTTGCTTGCGGGCTGGGTATAGAAAGCTCTGCTTCTTCGTCTTCGCCTGTCGGCAAATCTTCATCTTCTACAGCAGTAAACTTTTCAATATACCTTTCTAAGTTAGCTTTTACCTCACCCAAATCTTCTTCTGGGATACCAGGGTTTTGCGATTCAACCCTCTCAGCAACGGTTTGCAATTTATCATAAAAAACATGCAAGGTTCCGTCAGGTGAAGAGGCATTATCTGGCGCATCTGGATCATACATCCTAGCGACTGCTAATTTGTATGAATCTTTTTCTTCTGGACGCTCTTCATCAAACCAAAGGAAAGCCTTACGGTACCGATCCCAGTCTGGATCACCACCGAACAATGTACCCAATATGTTATCTTTTAGTTCTACCATTTGAGAGGGGCTTTTGATGAACTTGGCGTCGGGTGGTGCAAGCGGAAGATTAGCAAATGATGTTGCTGCCCTTGTTGCTTCGGGTGGGAGGGTAGTGCGATCATCTGGATTTACTGGCCCATCATCTACAACCACATCAACATTTTGATCGGCTGGTGCAATAATTTCTTCGCCGCTCTCTACGCTCAATGATTCACAAACATAATCTGGGGAAGCGGTAAACTCATGTGCGCCGCACCAATTTGTTCCACTGAAATGTCTACAAGTACCACAGCGTTTAGTAACTTCATTGCTAACTTCATAGTTAGGAGCATCTAAAACTGAACGTGAATCCTTTACGGCCACACTCACACTCCTCGCCACATCTGAAATCCAGCTATCTGGATTGCTTGGCCTGCGAGTAACAGCAAGATGATCAAGCTCCACACCGTTAATAATTACACGGTCAACTTCGTCTTCAGAATTAGTGATTACTTCCATTTCCGTAAACCACCCGCCGATGGAACAACCAACGGTTGCGCCTTGGCTTAATAAGGAGCAAAGCCGCTTAGCCCTGCTGTCTTCTTTATATAAAGCGGTAGTAACTTTGAGTAGGTAGCCAGCAGAATTACCTTTAGCTAAGGCGTCGTTAGCTATTTGGCCTTGTTCTACTGAGGCATCAACAGTAACACCAAACACCTGATCCCATTCATCTTCATAATGGCCTGGGACATACGGTACTCCAGCCTTAAATTGTTGGGCCATTCCGTGTAAGGCTGTCAGGCTCATCTCTGTCCCATGCCAATCAACACTGGTTGAGCTAGCAACCCCTTCAATTAAAATTGAGCCGTCACCTTCTTCACTAAAAGTTGTAGAGGATTCTTCCCCGCCTTCGCTTGCTAGTTCTACACGACGAACCTGCATTGGGAGAGAACCCGTACACGGGATACGGCAACGCCCCACCCACTTGGATAAGCCACCTTCCTCACTGTCTTTATCAAAGTCCAGTGTGTACTTTTTTTCGCCAATTGGTAATTCTATACGCAGTTTCATATCCATTTCCGAGTAAAACTGCACCTTGTTTGGCGTCAATGAACTGAATGTATCATATTAGTTCTACCGACACAAGGCTAACAGTGATTCGTTACTTAGCCGATAATACGGGATTTCACACTATTCAACATCAGTTAGTTCGTCAGATTTGTAAATAACAAGGACACATCGGCACTTAGCGCCGCATTTAGTATCTGATGCTGGGTATGCAGAAATATCGCTTAATAATCTTGGGCCAGACGAACCTTCTGTGGTGCAAGTGACGCAATTATCACCAGGCTGGCTCCTCCAATCATATTTCCAAACAACAGGCTTCCCGTTTTCTATGGTTACTGTACTGCGGAGAGCGCTTACCATGACTAGGCTTGCCAAGGCAACAAGCTTCCCGCTCCAATTCTTAATCCTATAAGCTTGCGCCTCAAGCTCTTTATCTACTTGGGCTACCACTTCCCCAGCCGAATCCTCTGGGCTTACTTGATCTGCGCGGTCACGTTGAGATAAAGTAGCTGACTCTAATATGCGCCCAATCTTCTGTTTAAGTGTACCAACCAACCCACTTGAATCCACCAAGTATTGCATTGCTTTATTTTGGTATGAAAGAGCTACCTGCACAGGGGACATATCAGGCACATTCTCCATAAAGTCCACGGCTGCTTCATAGCCGAGCCTTGCCGCATTGATATAGTAGCGGGTAGTTGCCATTTCCCACCTAACTACAAAAGCATCAAACGCTTCACTAAGGCGTTTCTTTGATTGGTTAGAAGTTTCAACGCTAATAGCGCCGCCCCTATATGAGGAGGAGATAATGCCACCAACTTCAATTACTAAGCCATCATATAAAGAAGCAACTTCAAATGTATAGTCTCTAACAACGTTCGCTAAGCTACGTAAATCAATCGTCCTTTCACCCTTAAACGCTTCTGGATCTGCCCAGTGGCTCGGTAGCCCTGGGTCTGAAAGCATGGCCCCCCGCCAACCCGTAACCTTCACTGTTTGGGTGCGATTAATCTTTGGGTTTTTAGCCGATAATGTTTCTTCTGGGGTAGTTGATACTGGATCAGGGGTTCCGCCAGTGCTTACACCACCATCAGTAGCTATAGCTCCCCCATCTAACGATGCGTAAGCAGCGTCCCCCATTGGGACTGTTACAGCAGGAGAATACCCAGCAGCAACTTGCGATAACGGCATTGGGCCATAAGACGTTGTCACCATTGCAACGTCGCCACCATCAATAGGCATAAAGCCCATTTCTGACCTTGCTTCATTTACAGTAAGAACCCCCTGCCTAATCAAGCTCTCAGCCCGCTTAGCCATAGATAGCTTCTCTTCCGCAGTAGAGGGGGCAATACGATCAAATGTGAATGAAAGTTTACCAATATCATCTGCATCAACAAGCTTAGGAACTATTTGAGCGTTTAGTCGCGCTTGGATAAGCTCAAGTATTGGCGAAATCAAATGACTACTAGATACGTCCATCTGTATTTCTGCTGCGGCTCTTGGGATGCCTGCTGTCTCACCAAGCTCAACAGGCATAACACCAAACACCCGCCAAATTGAACGGCGCATTTCCGCTACTACTTGTAGTAGCTCCAGGTCTTTTGGGGTGTGCCTAAGCTCTAACCATTTCGCATCAATCCCAGACGGTTGAGGGCTTGTAACTACACGAATACGGTGATCCTTACCTTTCATTGCCATTAGGTCTGTTCTTGCTCGCTCAGCAGCAGGCCCAGAAATACCGCCTAAGACAAGCAGCCCAGGAGGTATCTCATCAGCATCTAAAGCCAACATTGCGTGCTCACTAGCCAATACTACTGTCACACACTCATTGATCACTGTTTCCATCATTGGCAAGCCAAGTGCAGATCTAGTGTTTGAATAGATCTTAAAATAAGCAATGTCTTCTGGTGCTATTTGTACTGACTCACCAGTTGCACCCCCTGGGTCTTGCTCGTAGTACAGCAAATGACCACGGTCATCCACTACAGGTAGGAACTCGCTACCAAGCCACACTTGCAGTTCCGACATTCGGCCAGACTCATCATTTACAAGCTCAATCACACCTGCATCATACAACAATAGGTCTGTAACCATTGCTTGCATCATTTCTTGCCATGTAGTTCCATCAGTGTTTGGCATGGCTAAGAAGTTTCTTACTTTCGCAGACTGCTCACTAAGCCTACTGTACTCAATCTCATCTCTAGGATCAGAGTTTACTTTTACATACCAATCCCAAGTAGCGATGCGCCTAGCAATACTATCAATACAAGCCCTTACGTCTGGGGTGCTTTTATATAGCTGCCAATATTGATCTGGAAACAAACTTCTATTGTTAGCATAGAACGAGTTTATCCCCCCTACCGCAGTACCATTCGCATCATCACTATGTGACCAACCAAGGCGCTCTCGGATTGATTTGTTAGGCTTAGCCATACCTGTCGCAAGCCAACCACCAGGGCGGACTTCACGCGCCTTTTTCATAGGCACAATAGGTGAGGAGATGATTTTTAGTTTAGACATGTCGTACCCAAGATTTTGTTTATCGTATCATGCAGGCGGCTTTTTCGGCACAAAGAAGATTTACATAAATGTGCCTATACTACATTTGTGGTTAGAAACCAACATGTTGTGTAGAACGCAATAGGCTCCGCTGCCACCCTTTATGTGGAAGGTTGTGCGCGTTACGTTTTTCTGTATTTTTCAAGAGTACCACTGTTGAGTAGCTACTCTTTGCCGCCAATTATTAGCTTAAGTGGCGGCCCGCACTCGTTCAAAACCTGCCTTTTACCTTCAAGCTGCATGTAATGAGAAGCCTCATAAAGTTGTTGGAATGTTGGGGAGTGCATAACTCCCTCATCCCTAGAAAAGCCTTCTTCTAAGAAGCATTGCAGCATCTCACCCCAAACACGTAACTTTTCGCCGTGCTTTGCGTGTGGGGCAGTAAGCCCTCCGCACCCTGGACAATTCTCACACGACTGCACCCATTCTTTCCCACAAAAAAGGCACTCCCTAGATTTTGCATATTCAGCCAGCGGATCATTCATTTCAACTACCTTCACTACTTTAATAATACTATAGCAGCCAAGGCTAAAAAACGTGCGTTGTTCTTTTAGGATTCCCAATCTTCACTAATGTAGCTACCTGATGTATTTAACATGTCGGCAGCTACACGCTCGTAAGCGTCAGCAAATCTATAGTGATCATCTGCGTTACCTTCGTCCCACATAAACTTATCACCCCTATCGTTTAGCATACGTCTTGATGCAACCATTTCATCTTGCCACCCTTGTACGTGCCAAACATCTTCTGGGAAGACCTTTTGCGGTGGGGTTGTACGCATTTCGTCTAATGTTGCATCTAGTAATTGTGTACGGTCTACAGTTACTAAGCGCCTACCATAATCCAAGCGCCTGCCATAGGCTTCGCGCCCTACCCGTTCTGTCGGGTGGAACTGGCATAACCATAGATCACATACGCCTGTTTCCATGCACTTGTCTCTTAGCGCCTGTGCCATCCTCATTTCTGGCCTACTATCAACTACTGCTGAATTTACGCTAAACCTAAGCAACATATCGTATAGGTCGTCAAATGTTGCCACTGTACCAACAAACCTCCCAACCCTAGTGCGCTTATCTGTATCTTCATTTTTCTTTAGTATGGCAATGTTGACATGCAGCGCTTTAGAGCCAACATCTACACCCGCCACAACAAACTCATCCTGTAAAGACTTGTGCCCAGCAACATCAATTGGCTCACCAACAGCAGCATTAGCAAGAACCTGGGCAGTAACAGCCGCCCCTTCTGCTTCGTACGGTCTACCCATAACACTAGTGGAAAAGGCAGAAAGCTTTACAGCGCTACCTTGCGCTTCTAACCATTCGTGCCACAGTGGCCTAATGTCTTGGCTTAGTACGTCTAGGCGGCTCACACAGTAGCCGCGCCTTGTGCGTTCTGGCCTTTCGGCTACCCAACTTCCGCCTTCTGCTACCCTTTCAAACGGCTTGCCACATTTTCGGCAAATTGGGCGTATCCAACCGCCTGCTGCTCGCGCTTTATCCCTTATTACCCAGCGGCCACTTGCGTCCCTGTCTACAACATGCTGCGCCCATTCTAGGTGCTGCTTTTCGCCGCAGTGTTCACATTGGTGGTGCCATTTGCGGCCATCACTTATTTCGTATAGGCCAGCTACCCCGTAATGCGGTCTTGTTGGGTTCCCTACCCTATACATTTGCGGGTATGGGCTTGCACGCAAGCGGTCTTTAGCTAAAGCTAGGTTTTCTTGTACACAGCGATCAAACTCGTCTACAATCAAAACGTCGGCACTAAACTCAATAAAGTCGTTTACTGTGTTGCTACCCAAAAACAACAGTGCGCCTTCGCCAAACTTCTTGATCCTCAAGCTACCAAGATCCCCATTGTTCGGTAGCTTTTTTTGGTAATAAGCCACTTGCTCTAATGGTGGGTGTACACGGCGCTGAACAAACCGATCACGTAGCTGATACGTTGGCAATACATAAGCGGCAATTCGGCCCGCCTCGCCTGCCCTTTCCAAACACAACTGGATAAGCAATTCACTCCACCCCACCTGCACTGCTTTCATTGCGTCAAAGCCTACCTTGGGGGCATCGCAATACAATTCGATTAGATACGGTTTGTCTTTAAAGGTTAGCGGCGTCCCACGAGTGCTTTTGTGGTGTTTTAGCGCGTTACCAAGTAACGGATAATTCTCTTTTATATTAGCCACCACTGGGGCTAGTGTTTTACCTTTCTTATCTTTCATTTAGTTAGGCCATCAATAAGCGGGACGCGCTCTGGAATTGGCGTGCCACTAATAAGCGACCAGCACTCGTAAGTATGGCCGTCTTCTGCTTGGTACTTGTTTATTAAAAGCCCTACGTTGTTCATTTGGACACGTTGGGCTGCGCTTGATCTGGCTATGTCTAAAAGCTTTGCTAGGCTTTCTGCGTCCATGTACATTCTTATATCTGCGCCGCTATTTGGGCCTGCTATCTTCCTTTCACTTACGAGCCTGTGTTTTCGGCCTGGAAGCTTTTTACCTTTTCCAAAGGGTAGGTTTTGCCTTATTGCGTCTATTAGGTAAGACATTGCCTTATCCCTCCATTACTTCTATAATTTCTGCATCAAATATGTTGGCTTCTTTAGGTATTGCGCCCAAGATTACACTTAGTTCAGCTACATCTTCTTTCATTGCTTCTATTACTGCTTGATCGTCGCCTGTTGTTTTAGCTTTTTGCATTCTTACTGTGTCTACCACTACGTTATGGTTGTGGCTGTGCTCTACCTGCTGATGTACGGCAACTTGCTCAGTTGGCAGCCCTGTTAGTAGTGCTCGTGCTTTTAGTAGGCTTGGTATGTCGCTAACTTTTACCTGCAACTCGCCAGTTTGGATTCTCTTTGCAATAAGACCAAGCACGGCGTCTATAAGCATTATTTGTTTGCTTATGTCACCTTCTTTTAGGTGCTTTGCCCTGATCCTACCAGCCAGGTCACGCATGTATTTACTTGGATCTATTTGATCCAGCTCAACCATTGTTAGTTCGCTTTTATAGGCGGTTGCCCTGCTTTTATCTTCTGGGTGCTCTTGCTCTATGCCTACACGTTGTTTTCGTACTTCTGATCTTAGCCGTGCATACCCAGCAGTAGAAAGGACAATATCTAACGCTGCCCTTAGCATTTCTGCCCTGTCGGTTCCTACGTACTGCTTTAGGCGATCACGGAACAAATGTAAGGCAGCGTACTCTGAGTCTTTTACGCGGGCTATGCGGTTAGCCCAACCGTAGTTGGCTTTCCAGTACCTTACGCTTCCTTCGCTTACACCTATCGCTTTTGCCAACATCCGTTGGTTGCGGGCATCTGGGGTTTGCATGGCCCACAGCAACATGCCCTCGTAGGCGCTATCAGACTCCCTCTCAAGCTGCTCGAATTGCTTTAGCGTGGTTGCATTAGGATCTGGCGCTGGTGAAGCTTCTGGGCTGTTTGTGGCCTTGCTGGCAAAGGTGGGGGCAGGCTTTTTGGCTTTTTTCTTTTTACCGCTCATACTTCACTTATTTTCCTGCTTACGCTGTTTATTACTGCCTCTAGCGCTTGTTGTAGTTGTATGCTTTCCTTACCTTCTGTTCTACGCCTGTGCTCTTCTGCTATTTTTTCTGTCATTTGGGTTGCTACCATAGCAACACGCGAAAGCTCTATTGCGTCTATAAAGTCTTCATGGTTTTCGGCTACAAACATTGCCATTAGGCCAAGCGCAATATGCTTTGGAACCATTTCTGGTATTGGGTTTGTGTCTGGGTTGTATTCGCTTGGTATGTAGGCGTATAGGCCATCTTTTTTAAATACCAGCGCAATATCTTTTTCACTGACTGTTATTGCTTCGTCACTGGCTGATATGTTGATCTTCATGCTGCCTACCTTGCTTGGCCGCGCAAGATGCGTAGCTTTTACTTTATATGCCCTATTTATGGCATTATTTCAATGGCTATTTCTTTGTGTAGTTGCTCAACGTGCGCAACCTTACCTGTTAGTTTGCTAAACACAGCGCAAACTAGCGCAAGGCATCCTGTCCAATTGGCTGGGTCGTCACACCCAAATAGCTCCCAGTCTACCGTTTGCGCGGCTTGCGCGGTTTGGCTGTATTCAACAAGCCAAAGCCCCTGCTTTGGGCCACCTACTATTCCAAACCAAACTGTTTGCCCCAAGTAGGTTAACGAAAAAGCAACCTCGTTGTTGGCTTGGTGGTGGGTGTATAGGTCACGCAGTGTTGCCATTTACTTTTTAAGTAGGTTTGTGTTACCAACGCCGTAGCCGTCGTATGCCCAACCCCTACCCTTTAGGGCAAAGGAGGTTTTGCTAACCATGCGCTTTGTTTCTTTTCCACAGCAGGTTGGGTTTGGGTCTGTGTACTTTTGCATTACTTCTGTTTGCTTTTCGCATTTGCCACAAACAAAGTCGTAAATTGGCATTTTCTCCTCCTTGAATACGTTTGTACCCTTTGCTAAGGGTTCTAACGGTACGCCGTGCAGTTTTAGCCTGTCCCTGCGGAAAAGGAAAGTATTAGCCGCTATGGGGGTGCTTATTAGGTGGGTGTCGTTTGGCTGGCCTATTTGCTCTACTAGCTCAACCCTGTGTACTACAGAAAACAATACCCCTACACATACAGTCATTTCTTTCCATGCTGTAAGGATCGCTTCTGTTTTGTCTGCGGCGGGTATTTCAAGCCAGAAGTAAGGCTGCCCAGTAGGCGCTCCCTTTTTGGAAACCCTAAACACTACCCTGAATGTTGGCTTTACCATGGTATGGCCTTTTTACTGTTAATCAAGGCTATGGCGCATTGGGCGCACACCCAGTGGCCCCAGATCAACATGGTAGACTTGTTTGTGCAGCCCTTAGCACATGCTGTTGGGTGTCCTGGTAGGGTTTTACGCATTGTAGTACCAGTCTAACTTATTATGGTTGTGGCTTCCAGGTTGGTTCTACAAACATTGGCTGTACCCCTCCATAAAAAGCATTGGCTATGTTAAAGTGGAACCACTCCCAGGCTTCTTCTTGGCTCATGCTTTGCGCGGTTTGCAGCACCTCTAACACTTTGGGTATGCTGTACACAATACAGGGCTGTTGGTCAAACTGTGTGCCTACACCTAAAATGGCGTAGTCGAAGTCTGCTGATGGTTCTAGTCTTATTGCGCCTGCACAACTTGATTCTAACCATAGATCAAGGTCGGTTGGCTCTTTTGTGGTTTCTGGCATTTTTAGCTCCCTTTACTTTAAGGCTTTTGTTCCTTGGTTTTCTAGCTTGCTTACCCAGCGGTTGACCATTGCGTTGTGCATGTTGTTTGCTGCGGGGTTGTCTATTTGATCTAGTGTTGCTTTGTCTATTGGTAGTCCTGTTGCTTCTGTTATTGTATCTGCTTGCTTACCTTTAAACACGCATGTTTGGTAGTAGGCGTTAAATACTGGAATACGCTCTACTGTGCCTCCTGTAGGTTGATTAACCACAGGAGGCACATAGTAGCCAACGGTACTGACAACAACGCTATTGTTGCGGCTAAGGCTAACAAGAGTATTGCGCCTAAAGCGGCAGTGGTGGGCAAATGTAAATTGCTCTGGCCATCCGCGTTCTGTTACTTGCACTGCGTACACATTGGCTACCAATGTAGGAGGGTGCCGCACCAGCCAAACCCCACTAAAAGGAAAAGCTGATGCAGCAGGCAACCCACAAAGGGCAAAACGGGGAGCTTACCCCTAAGTAGGGTTACCAACCCCTTATAGGTGGTACACCACAAAAAACGCACCGTTCTAACCACTATTGGTACGACACTACCATTGTTTTTAACTTTTTCCAAAAAGCACTATAACGCCCTTGCAAACACAAGAACGCTATAGGCATATACGGTTGCGCGTTACTTTTTTAGCTAATCCTGTTTCCAGGCCCATGGCTTGCTATGCATGCAAGCTAAGCAAAGCGGTGCGTATATCTTCCCCGCTTTAGGGTTGCCACAGCTAGAACCACCAGGGAAATTAACTAATGCCAAGCTGCTACGGCACACACACGCATAATGTATAAATGACAGCAAAAGTTACCCCTAGCACCAATACACCCTTATTATAGGTAAGCAGAAGCAAAACAACACCCTAAAAATACGACCAGGAGGCAACAACTATGTCCAAGGCGAACAAGATCTGGCAAACACTACACAGTAGTAAAGACCAAGCATGGCGAACACCAGCAGCCCTATACAACGCACTTGATAAGGAATTTGGCTTTACACTTGATGCGGCAGCAAGCCGAAACAATAAAAAATGTGAAAACTACCTTGGCCTTGATCACCCCAACCCAGCAAAACGTAACAGCCTAAAAGCTCACTGGAACGGTACCGTGTTTTGCAACCCACCATACGGTAGAACAGTAAACCAATGGGTACAACACGCCAAAGAACAAGCACAGCAAGGCGCAACAGTTGTAATGATTGTAATGGCCTGCACAGATACAAACTGGTGGCACGATCAAGCATGGAAAGCAGCAGAAATACGCCTAGTAAAAGGCCGAGTAAGCTTTACAAGAAGTAATGGCCAAAAAGCTGCCGCAGCACCAAAAGGAAGCGCCATACTTATTTTTAGACCACACGTACCGCACAACGGATACCCAGAAGGCCCAAGGGTAGTTAGCTGGCCTTGCCCTAAATAGTTGGGTCATTTACCGCAATAACCCAAAATTTTTATAGAAAAAAAAAGCACTGCGCACAGGGTGGGGGTTTTTTGAGAAATATCCTGCGATGGTAGGCAAATGGTACCAGCGCCAAAACCGCAAAAAGCAAAGGCCGCCCCTTGCTTTTTGGTTTTAGGTTTTAGGTTTTAGGTAACGCTTGCAAAGCAAGCTAAAACTACGTTAGCGGTAGCAAACACAATAAGTAACATAATAGATCCTTTATGGTGCCGCGCCCCGTTACGGGCGCGGCTGTTAGGGTTTACAGGGTACCGATCAGGGTAGCTAGGTT